>Ga0206682_10000151_pt1 | contig 71024 bp, 51 predicted proteins | sample M240m12015metaG_FD_155444 | JGI IMG/M metagenome (GOLD analysis project Ga0206682, IMG submission 155444) | Ammonia-oxidizing marine archaeal communities from Monterey Bay, California, United States - M2 40m 12015 | ecosystem: Environmental > Aquatic > Marine > Intertidal zone | place: USA... | reverse complement strand
GACAGCGCCCCGCGCGCGCGGCTTTCGAGCAGCGCGCCGTACGTGTGAAGCGCGCGCTCGCTCATGTCGATGCGATCCCGACGTCGCGCGCGTCCCGTCCGCCGCCGTCTGCCGCGCCGTCGTCGCCGTCGCGCGCGCGCGCGCCGGCCAACATCCGTCGATGGCGAACGCGGCGCGTTCGTGTTCGGGGTAAATATACCGCCGCGCCTCGCGATAATACGCAATGCTCGATCGTACTGTGGAGCCCGAAACGCGAACGAACCCCTCGACGTCGTCGCGCGCGCCGACGACGCGGAGATACCCTGAACCCTAAACACCCGGGAGTCAGCGACGCCGGGCGCGCGCGGATCGACGGCCCCGCGCGACGCGCGCGACGCGAGACCGCGACGCGCGACGCGCGACGACCCGAACGCGCGCGCGAACGCGCTCGCGAACGCGACCGACGCCCGCGACGGACGCGAGACGGACGACGACGACGATGGCGACGACGCGCGTCGCGACGAAACCCTCGCGCGCGTCGCCGACGACGCGCGACGGACGACGCGCGGGACGCGCGGGCGACGCGACGCGACGCGGACGCGCGCGATGCGTCGCGATGCACGCGTCGAAGCGGTACAACGTGACGATCCTGCCGGGAGACGGGATCGGGCCGGAGATCATGCGCGTGGCGCGGAGCGCGCTCGAGGCGGCGGGCGCGAGGGCGGACGTCGCGTTCGCGTTCGAGGAGGGACTCGTGGGCGGGAGCGCGATCGACGCGCGCGGAACGCCGCTGCCGGAGGAGACGCTGGAGATGTGCAAGGCGAGCGACGCCGTGCTGCTGGCCGCGATCGGGGGGTACAAGTGGGATAACCTGCCGAGCGCGGAGCGACCGGAGCAAGGGTTGCTCGGATTGCGGGCGGGTCTGGGGGTGTTCGCGAACTTGCGACCGGCGAACGTGCTGCCGCAGCTCATCGAGGCGTCGACGCTGAGAAGAGACGTCGTGGAGGGGACGGACATCATGGTGGTGCGCGAACTCACGGGTGGGATTTATTTCGGCAAACCGAAGGGGTTCGGCGTGAACGACGCGGGCGAACGCATCGGGTTCAACACGATGGTGTACTCTGAACCGGAGGTCGATCGCATCGCCAAGGTGGCGTTTGAAATCGCTCGCAAGCGCAAGGGTCGATTGTGTTCCGTCGAAAAGGCGAACGTGCTCGAGGTGAGCCAACTTTGGAAGGAGCGCGTCATCGAGACCCACAAGCAGTTTAGCGACGTCGAGCTCTCGCACATGTACGTCGACAACGCCGCGATGCAACTCATCCGTAACCCGACGCAGTTCGACACCATCGTCACCGGTAACATCTTCGGTGACATTCTTTCCGACGCGGCGTCCATGTTGACGGGGTCGATCGGTATGTTGCCGTCCGCGGCCATCGGCTTGGAGGGTCCGGGCTTGTACGAGCCGGTGCACGGGAGCGCCCCGGATATCGCCGGTCAAGACAAGGCCAACCCGTTGGCGCAAGTTTTGAGCGCGGCGATGATGATGCGATACCAATTCGGCGAAGAAGGCATCGCGTCTGCGCTCGAAAAGGCGGTGAACGATGTTTTGGATGATGGCTATCGCACGGGCGACATCATGCAGGAAGGCAAGACGCTCGTCGGCTGCGTGAAGATGGGTGAATTGTTGCTTGCGAAGCTTTAGACGTTAATCCTACAAATCTCTAATATTACGCGACGGTTATCATCCCACGCATTCATCATCCCGGGGGAAGCGGCGCGCCGATTTCTATACCCATCGCCTGCCTCCACGCGTCGGAACGCAGACCGCCGCGTCGCACTCTCTCGCGGAGATTGAACATGCGGTCCAGCGTCACGCGCACGTCCGTATCGGCGGCGAGTTCGTTGAGTATGGGAAGAAGTGAAAGCAAATGATTATCCGCATCGTCGTCGTACCACGACTCGATCGGGATCCCGTTTTCGACTTGTAATCCAAACGCTTGCGGCGAGTTGTCGATGATAATCGTTCTCGATAGATCCCGGCCGAGCACGCGCAAGTCTTTCATGAAATTCCCATCGATTTGCACGCACGAATCGCGGAAGATCCTGTGCTTGATCCACTTTTGCGAAGGGTCGAGAATATCGAGCAACTTGTCGGCGTATATTTGCTGCGACGCCGTAAAGACGACTATTTCGTACTGCTTTGACACCAATTCCATGAACGTCGACAAGTGCGGCCGCTTTCTGACATTCACCCGATGCATGTCGCCGTTGAAGACGACTGGAAAACTAAAGTCGCATCTCTCAACCGTGTTCTCCAAATTAGAATGCACCAGCGTTTCATCCAAGTCGAGCACGAGTGTGTTCCGAGTGTCGTGCTCGTCTCGCGCCGGGAGCACCGGTCCTTTCGGGCCGCGCGCTGCCGCAGAAGGCGACGAGTACCTCAAATTGTAAATGAATGCCCACGGATCATACTCTTCGTCATAATCCTCGTACGGCGCGTGCGCAGCCTCTTCGCTCGTCATCCCAAAACGCCCCAAGTATTCCCTCGCTGACATCCGCTCGCCGCCCAACAACTCGACGTCTTTGCCATCCAAGTCCTCGCTATGAATGAGTGCGTTGTGTATCTTACTCATTTTCATATCTAGAATCGCTTCTTCCGCATCCGCGTGCTCGCTTTGTCCCGCGACTTCGCGCTTGGCGGACCTTCTCGTCTTCGGCCGACGTCCTTGCTTTCTCGTCCCTCCGCTGCTAAAAAATGAAAACATTGGCGAAAAAATCGTGTCTAACAGCTTTCGCGATCCCGAGCGCGTGATTTTCACTTTCGGTGACCCTAGGACGTCCACACCCAACGATGTGGGACCATCGTCGCCGTCACCACCGAAACGTGTGCTTAAATTCGTCGGCGCCACTGGCTCCGCCGCCGCGCCGCCGGAGCCCGTGCGTCTAGCCGTGGACTTCCTGATCGAGCTCGTGATGAACGATGCATCGCTCGCGGGCGGTCGAAACACGGATCCTGGAGGTGTGCGCGCCTCCCCCGACGGACTCGCGCTCGCGCTTGCATCCTCCGAGGACTTCACACGCTTTGCGTTGTCCTCAGCCGACTCCTCAAGTCGCTCGCGCTTCGCCCCTCGCTCCTTCCTACTCAACGATTTAAACAACTTCATCGCGCTTCCCATCAACCCAGACGACTGCTGTCGTTCATCGCTCGTCGTCGGTGACCTAAAACCGTGGCGTGGACGTCGTTCACGCGCATCCGTCAGTCATCTTTCGTCTCGCGTCGGTTGTCCCGCTCGCGCGCTCGTCCCGCTCAATCGCCATCGCCCTCGTATCACCCAACGCCGCGTCATCATCGCGTCATTCGTCGCGCCGCACCTCGTATCATCTTCATCGACGTCATCTTCTTCGTCTTTCCCGTTCGCGCGTCCACGGCGCGTGCGCCGCGCGCTCATTTTCGCTCGAATGCCTTCGCACACAGATGTCCCGAAGAGCGCGCTTGGAACGCGTCTTACCGTCGCGCGTCGTCGACGTGCGACGCGCGGACGATTTGAACGGGTGCGTGTGCTTTGTATTCACTGACGTCGGCGTCTTCGGCGTCGAAAGCGCGTCGAAAGCGCCGGTGCGCGTCAGTGTGTGAAGAATTCCACTCAATTCGTCCCGGCACCTTACGTCCCCCCGCGAGTGCCAGGGGCTGGCGAAGCCGGCGCGGCGGACCCGAAGAAGGCTTTGATGGAAGTTTGCGAAGCGTCGATCTCGCGCGACGCACCCACATCGCGAAGACGTTTCTGCGCGCCCGAGGCGTTGGGCTTGGCGCGCGCGACCGAAGTCACGGCGCACTTGGCGTACACCTTGACGACGCCAGAGGAGAAGACGCCGGATTCTTCGAACGCGCGCGCGGGGAACCATTTGAGTTCGCGCTCGGGCACGTTTCGCGAGACGACGTCGTCGCCGTTCGCTCCAGTCGCATCGAGTGGAACGCAATCGACGAGCTGGTAGTGCATGACTTGGCGAATGTGCGAAAAGACGTGCACGGCTTTGCCCGCGACGGCGTCGACGTTTCGGCGCGAGGACGCGCCGAGTTCTTCGCACAGGGCGTCTTGGGCGTCTCGAACGTCAGACTTTGGCCGCAGCGCGAAGGCGTCGTCAGATTCTATCGCGATCAGGGCGTTGGGGAACTCCCAAAGCCCGCCTAATAAACCACCTTCGGGGCGTTTGGAGAGTAAATACTCGTATTCAGGCTTGGCGTCGGCGTCCGCCGGCGCCGTACGCCTCAAGACGACGAACGCGCGCTGCTCTTGACGCTTTTCCGCCTTCTTCGCCGTCTCTGGAAATGCGGTTACCTTAAACACCCCGCTCGTTTCACGTTGTTTCGCGAACCCGCCGCACCACATCGATATCGGGCACGAATCGCACTTGGGATTCTGCGGAGCGCAAACCATCGCGCCGAGCTCCATCATCGCTTGGTTGAAGTCGCCAGGGCGCTCGGCGTCCACGAATGCATCCGCGACGCGTCGAATCTCTTTCGCGGCGTCGCCTTTGAGTGGATCACCCTTGATCATCTTCGCCCGAGTGATAACGCGATACACGTTCCCGTCCACCGCCGCCGTCTTCGCGCCGAACGCGATGCTCGCCACCGCGCTCGCCGTGTACGGGCCGACGCCCGGAATCTTCGACAATCCCTCGACGTCTCGCGGGTACTTCCCTTTCAGCGCATCCCGCACATAAATCGCGCCGTTCAACAAAAACTTCGCGCGGCGATAGTATCCCAACCCAGCCCACTCCTCGTTCACTTCCTCGATCGTAGCCTCCGCGAGCGCTTCCGCCGTGGGCCATCGCGCGGTCCATCGCCGCCAGTACTCGGCGACACGTTCGATTTGCGTCTGTTGACTCATAATTTCCGACACCAGTATACCGTACGCGTACTGATCATCGCTCATCCGTGCGAGCACGCTCGCTTCTCCGTCCTCACCGTCGCTCTCGAATGCGCGCTCGCGCCACAGCGTCGCCGCCGCGGCGACGTCTCGCGACGGCGTCGCCGCGTCCTCCGCGAGCGCCTCAATCTTAATCCATTTGCGTTGTTTCCCTCGTCTTCGCCACGGTAGCGAGCGCTTATTCGCGTCGTACCAACGCAATAGCGACGCACGCGCGTCTTCGTCCGTCGTTCGCGCCTCGTTCGCGTCCACGCGCGTCACGAGCTCGGCCTCCGACGCCATCGCGTGAGTCGCAAAGCTTCGAGTCGAAGATGTTTTGACGACTTTGGACGTCTGTGCGTCTGTGACTCGCCGCGATGACGCCTCGCTCGCTCGCGCGCGGATTCGCGCGAGCGACGGGCGCGCGCGAAAGTCGACGAGGGCGCGCCGCGCGACGATGCGTCGCATTCTGACGCAAGTGCCGTCGCCGCGACGAGCTGTCGAAGACGCGTTTGAATGAAAATCGTTCAATGGATTGTACAAATGCTGCTAATGCGCGACAAAGTTCGCGCTTTTGGATGATAAAAATCGTTCGAATCGACGAGCGCGCGCGTGAACTCGCGTCACGAGCTGCGCTCGTCGAAATGCTATTGTGCGTTTCCTCGTTTTGATTCGTCAAGACGCCGTCGCTCCGCTCGCGCCGATCTCCAACCAAGAATCCTCCACGCACGCGCTCACCCTCTTGTTATACGCGCGTCGGTTTTCGTTATACAGCGCCGCGGCCTCGGAATTCGCCGGGGAATTCGGATTCGGGTCGCACAACAGCGACTGTATGCTCGTCAAAATAGCCCCGACGTCGTAAATCGGACTCCACTGATTTTGTAAAATGTCCAAACAGATCGATCCGTCGTTGTACACGTTCGGGTGGAACATTTTAGTCACAAACTTCACCACGGGTGCCTTGTTCGGGTACTCCTCGCTGAACGCGATCGTTAATTTAAACGTTCCGCCTTCCCACGGCGTTCCCTCGGGCCCGAAGATCACCGCGTGCCACGCCATGATGTTCGATTCGCTCGGCGTTCCGCTGATTCCGGCCGGCGGGTCGGTTTGTAAGCGTTTGAAGTCACGCATCAGGCGCTTTCTCGCGGGCGTGCTCATCGCGTTCGCAGAGTCCAATCAAAAAGAGTTTGCAAATGCAAATCAAATCGTCCGACGCGTTTCAGTGTCTCGTGCAGCCGTCGACGCGCGCAAATCGACGCGTACGTCGTTCGCACACCGCGCTCGACGTTCGCTTGACGTGCGCGCGTACGCTCGCGCGCGTCGCACGGTCGAAACGATCGAGACGGCGGCTCGAAGTGCCGAGGTTCGTTGGGGCTTTGTTTCTTCGAGGCGCCTGGCGCCGCTCGCTAACGCTTAATGTAATACACGCCTACTTCAGGAGCTCGTCCGCGAGCTCGCGCTTAAACTCTGCTCGTAAGATGGCTTTGACTTCGTCGCGCACGTTCGCGGCGTACCGAACGGCGGCGGCGCTCGGCCGGGCGCCGCCGCGCTCGGCGGCGAGCGCGTCAATCTCGCGCTGCTTCAGAGCGAGCAAAGTCTCGAGCTCGACCACGCGCTCGCGCTCTTTCACGCGCGCCTTATTTTCGAGAAGTATGGAAAACTCCAACGCCTCGCGCTCGGCGTCCGCGGCGAGCGCCATCGCCGCGAGCTCTTCCTCGCGCTGCGCCTCGCTCGCGCTCAACGCGTCGAGCGCGTCGTTCAATCGAGCGTCAGCGCTCGAAGCCATCTCCTTCATGAACGCCACGAGCTGCCGCTCGCGATCGGCGTATTTCGCGATCGCGTTCGCCGCGTCAAGGGCGCTCGCCGACGCCACGCTAGCAGCGTCGCTCGCGGCGCGTCGCGGCGCTTCGTCCTCGAGCGCGTCCAAGTTCTCTTCCGCGTCACGCGCGCCCGCGGACGACGCGCGATTCGCGCGCGATGCCCTAATCTGTTTCAGTCCATTCGCCGCCGAAGTCGTCGCCGCCTCGGCCATGAGCGATCGCGCCCGGCGCAGCGGCGTCGTTCCGTTGCCCAGCGGCGACAGCGGCGCGCGCGTCCCGAGCGCCGACGCCGCGTCCATTATCCCCGCTAAGGCCCGAGCGCGCTGCGATGGAGAAAGCTCTTCTCGAGACGTCTTTCCCGCGCATCTCAGTTCCGCGTGCGCGTTCTCGTCGACGACGCGCGCGCTCGGGACGAATGGTTCGGAATGGGACGATTCAGTTCCCCTCGCGATCGACGCCGACGCCGAAACGATCGCCGCGCGCGCGTGCATGGCGCTCGATCGCGCAGAATTTGCTGATGATAGATGCGCGACGGTGACGGTGCGCGAGGACCCGCGACGCGCGGCGGTGTGCGGTGGTAGCGCGCGCCGCGGGTGGAACGGGACGCCGCGCTCGGTCCCCTCGACGAGCGGACGCGGTTTCGAGGTCGACGCGATGTCGGCGACGCGCGCGCGTTTTCGGTGGGTTCGCGATGACGACACGATCGTTGTCCTCGATGCGCGCGACGCGCGGACGCTACACTCTCTACTTGCAATCCGTAAACTATACTCTAAAATCGCCCTCGAGCGGGCGTCTCAGCGAACCGGCGGCGGCGGCGGCGGCGGTAATCCGCCCACCATCGGCGGCGGCGGTATGCCACCGCGCGGCATTCCACCGCCGCGGGGCGCGCCGTCGCCGTCGACGCGACGAAACGTCAACTGACACGTGTACGTCTTGACGTCCTCGTCCCAGTGCGTGAAAAATTTATCCTGTCCCGCCTTGTCCACGTCCACGTTTGGAATTTTGAACCCAATCGTCTCGTACGGTTCGCACGCGAACAGCACGTACTGATACCGCTTATCCCACGCCTCGACTTTCTGTTCGTACGCCGACATGAACCGATACCTCGGCTTGGTTCCGAGCTCGCGTTCGGGGTAGTCCACCTGAAACAACAGGCTCCGCTGTCGCGTCCTTCTATCGTACTGTTTCGTCACCCTGTACCCGGGTCGTCCGATCTTCATCGTCTTCCTCGGCTGTATCGTCGCCGTTTTCGACTTCCCGAAGCTCGCGTCCGCGTCCTTCGCGTCCCTCGCCGCGCGTTTCGCCAAATTTTGTTGGTGTCGCTTCCCCTGCGTGTGCGCCAGGTAATTCCCCTCGTTCGCGTGCATCGTCAGGCACAGCTTGCACTCGTACGACCCGAGATGATTCCGCATGAAGTACGGATCTTTCGCCAGATCGATCGTCTCCAGCGCCAACCGTCGCAGGCGCTCGCGCCGATCCACCGCGCCCTGGCTCGCCGACGCCACGCCCCCGCCGCCGATCTTCGACCCGTGCTCGCGCGCGTCCATGAACGACATGACGGCGGGTCCGTCGCCCTCGGACGAGGTCTCGCGGTTCGGTCTCGGTCTCGGCCGCGCGCGACGCGACGCGAGGCGCGGTGTCGCGTCGGGCGTCGCGCGCGCGAATCGCGAATCGGGACGCACTGTTATTACACCCCGCACTGTTTACCCATACGCGACCGACCGCACGTCGGCGCCCGAATCGTCGATCCCCGATCGGTCGTCGCGCGCGCGTCGCACACGGCGACGCGCGCGACGCGACGACCGATCTCGCGAACAGCGATCTGCGCGGACGTCGCGATGCTTCGGCCGATCGCGACGGCGTCGCGACGCGTCGGCGCGACGCCGCGCGCGCGAGACGCGCGGCGAGGGTCGACGCGATCGGCGCGACGGCGCGTCGTCGCGATGGCGAAGGCGCGCGCGACGAAGACGCGCGAGACGCGCGACGACGCGCGAGTGGGACTCGATGCGGACGCAGGCGCGCGCGCGGAGGACGCGGGCGAGGGACGACGCGAGACGGGGACGCGGGACGAGACGCGCGGGGACGGGGACGGGGACGCGGACGCGGACGGGGACGCGCCGGGCGCGCGAGAGCGGCTGACGATCGATGAATTGAAGGAAGAGATCGTGGAAGAGGAGGTGGAGGAGCTCACGGTGCTGGGGAGGGTGACCGAGGGCGTGCGCGCGGCGAGCGAGAATCCGGGGTTGCGAAACCTCGGCGCGTTGGGGTTCTTCTTCTTGGCGAGCACGTTCGCGTACTCGTGCTATAAGGTGTTTCGAAAGGCGACGAGCGGGCGAATGCGACGGAAGAGGACGGTGAATAAGAACGTGGAGGTCGTGGAGCGGTTGAAGAACTTTTTCCCCAACGAGCGCTCGAGCGTGAACAAGGGCGTCGTGCGAGGTCTCGCGTTGAAGACGGGATACTCCTCGGCGGAGATCTTCCGCAAGTATCTCAGGTACAAGCTCACGGAAGAGGCGTTCACGCTCGACTTCGTCGCGGATGTGTTGGCGCTCAAGGGTGCGTGCGGGTTGGATAGCGAAGAGATGAAGGAAATCTTATTGGAGACGGGTGAGCGAATGTTCAAAAAGTACGGCACTCTCATGACCAACTTGGCGGGTTTGACGCAATCTGGCATGGAGCGCAAGATCGACGGTGCGGGGAAGTTTGCCAAGTTGATGTACCTCGCTGACTTGGACGAGTTCATCGACAAGGCGCACGGGGCTGAGGTGCAACTCAAGTTGAAGGAGACGTTTGGCGCCACCGACGACGACTACAACAAGTTGCGAATCACCGCCCTCGGTTCGGACGAGGTCGACGTGAGCTCGTTGAACAGCATGATTGGATCCGTGGACTCGGCGTCGTCGGAGCAACCATCCGAGAACGCCGAAGGCGAACCGTAACGTGGCGAAAGGTTGCGATTGATTTGATTGGCTTTTCATTTCTCCTCCCTCCTACGTCGAGCGCGCGCCGACGCTCGTTCGACGTTTCGTTGCCGTGCACCATTAGTCGTCATATCATTCATAAGGTATGACTCGCACCACGCGAGTCGACTCTTTAATGAATCACGTCGAGTCTCCGATTCGTCGTTCGCGCTCGCCTCGCTCGCCTCGCTCGCCTCGCTCGCCTCGCGCCTCGCCTCGCTCGCCCCGCACTCGACCGCGCGTCGTCCGTCGCGCGACGCCTCGTCTTCGCGCGAACGCTCGCGACCACGCGCGTCATCGCGCCGCTCCGCGCGAGTGACGGCCCGAAGCGCGCCCCGCGCGACGCGACGGCGCCGGCGAACGAACTCCAATTCCGAATCCAAAGAATCGCACCGGCCATCGATTCATCGACATGACGGACGCGAGCGGCGCGCTCCCGGCGCGGTTCGCGACGTCGGTGGGACTGACGAACCGTGAGAACGTCGTGGTGTGCGATACGGGCACGGGATTCGTCAAGGCTGGGTACGCGGGGGATGAAGAACCGCGAACGCTGTTCCCGTGCATGGTGGGACGACCGACGCTGCGGTACGAGGAAGACGCGTTCGACGATGAAGCGATGAAAGACGTGTACGTCGGGGACGAGGCGGCGCGAAAACGCGCGAATTTAGAAATTTCGTACCCGGTGTCGAACGGGGTGGTGCGAGACTGGGAAGATATGGGATTGGTGTGGGACAGGGCGTTTGAGAGTTTGGGATGCGATACGCGCGAGTGCAAGGTGATGCTCACGGATCCGCCGTTGAACCCGAAATCGAATCGCGAGCGCATGATGTCGACGATGTTTGAGACGTATGGGTTTCGAGGGGCGTACGTCCAAGTGCAGGCGGTGTTGACGCTGTACGCGCAAGGATTGATGACGGGAGTCGTCGTGGACTCGGGCGACGGCGTCACGCACGTCGTGCCGGTGGTGGATGGATATTCGTTCCCACATCTCACCAAGCGATTGAACGTGGCGGGAAGGCACGTGACGACGCGAATGATTGATTTGTTAACGCGTCGAGGGTACCCGCTGAATCGAACGTCGGACGTGGAAACGGCGCGTTTGATCAAGGAGGAGTTGTGTTACGTCGCGTACGACTACAAGCGCGATTTGCAGTTGGCGCGAGAGACGACGGCGACGAACGCGTCGTACACGCTGCCGGACGGGCGAGTCATCAAATTCGGCCCGGAACGGTTCATGGGTCCCGAGTGTTTGTTCCAGCCCGATCTCATCGACGTCGAAAGCGACGGGATCTCCGACCTCGTCTTCAAGTGCATCCAAGAAAACGAAATCGACAATCGACGGTCGCTGTATCAACACATCGTCTTGTCCGGCGGGAACTCCATGTACGCCGGCTTACCCTCGCGACTCGAGCGCGACATCAAGCGCCTTTACCTGAAAAACGTCTTGAACGGCGACAAAGAGGCGATGAAAAAGTTCAAGATGAAAGTCGAGGCGCCGGCGCACCGCAAGCACATGGTCTTCGTCGGCGGCGCCGTCTTAGCGGACATCATGCGAAGCAAGGACGAGTTCTGGATCTCCAAGCAAGAGTACGAGGAGCAAGGCATCGAACGAGCGTTGAAAAAATGCGGCATGTGAACCGTTGTGTTGTAATCTAATCTAATCCATCCGTCCGCGCGCGCGCCGCCGCGCTCTCTTCCGCTCCGCTCCGCCCCGCGCCGCTCTGCTCTTCTCCGCGTTCGCCTTCGATCCCGATCGGTTTCGACATCCTGTGCTGCACCAACACCAACGGATCGCGCACCCACGCCATCGCGCCTCGCGTTTCCTCGTCCCTGACGTACCCCAACCTCTCGTACGTCTTCGTCGCGCCGCGATTCCCCTTGTTCACGCTCAGCGCGCACCGCGTCGCCCCCCTCCGCGCGCACTCCCGCTCGACCGCCCTGACGAGCGTCGTCGCCACGCCTCGTCGTCGGTGCGCGCGCTCGACCTCGAGTCCGCTCACGAATCCCGTCGCGCCGTCGTCGCGCGTCCAAAACGCGCACGCGCCGACGACGACGCCAGAGGTCGCGTCTCGCGCGACGAACCGCTCGATCGCGCGCCGCGACGGCGTCGCGCGAGACGGCGTCGTCGTATACGACGTCTCGCGCGTCCCTGACGTACACCGCTCGACGACGTACGCCATCGCGCGTCTCTGACGACCAGGCGCCGTCACAATTCGACGATGAAGTCGTCCTGGGACGGCCTGCGTCGATCGTTCATCGAGCGCACGCACGCGCTGAACGACGCGCTGTCGCGGACGGCGATCGCGGACGGCGACGACGCGCGGGCGACGCGCGCGAGCGCGTCGAGCGACGACGACGGGACGACGACGCGAGACGACGACGACGAAGGACGGCGCGCGACGACGCCGGGCGCGCTGCTGAAGCGCGCGCTGCGACGAGGGACGAAGCGAGCGACGCCGACGCGCGAGACGGGGCGGTACGCGGACGCGGACGACGCGGCGGAGGACGCGACGCGACGGCGGACGACGACGGCGACGGTGACGCGAGGGACGACGCGAGGGACGACGGCGAATCGGGTGTTCGTCGCGATGCGGGTGATCGGCGGCGACGGCGCGTGCAGGGGACGGAGAGCGCAGACGATGAGCCGATCGACGAGGACGAGGGCGCCGGTGTGGAACACGACGCGGGATTTGCGGTGCGAGGCGCGGTTCGGGGACGCGCTGTGCGTCGATTTGTACGCGGGCGACGGCGCGAGGGGAGTGGAGAGAGCGACGTTGATCGCGCGAGGACAGGTTTCGGTGCAGCACGCGCTGGCGAACGAGGGCGCGGAGGTGGCGGTGCCGATGTACGATAAATTGGAGCGCGCGACGTCGCCGGCGACGGTGCACGTCGCGTTGAGGACGCGAGACTTGGCCGAGACGCGCGCGTCGAAACGAATATTTTACGTTCGTCACGGCGAGAGCAAGTGGAATGAGGCGCAGAGAGATATTAACATCGCGAACATGATGCGATTCGATCATCCGCTGACCTTGTTCGGGGTGCAACAGGCGCAGGCGCTCGGGGGGCGCGCCGCGGTGGCGTGTTCGCAGGCGCAGGCGGGCGTGTTGGTGCACGCCAACGTGACGAGTACTTCGCCGCCGACGATGAGCCCGCCGTCTTCGCCGTCTTCGCCAAAATCTCGATCGCCATCGTTGATGGTCGCGGAAAACGAAGGTTCAGAGTTGTGCGAATCGTACGGGCGTTGCACGACGTGCTACGTTTCACCGCTGACGCGCGCGGTGCAGACGGCGTGCTTTATGCTTCAAAGCCACCCGTTAACGGCGCAAGGTGTGATGAGACAGGTGTGTTTACAATCTATTCGAGAGATTAAAGGCGTGGGAGGTCTGGACACGGTCGGCATCGAGCAAGGCGATGGAGTTCTCGATCGCGCGAAGAAAAAGTTGGCTGAAATCGTCAACGATCAAGCCGCCTCTCGCCTCGGTGCTGGCATGGCGTTCGACCCAAACGATGCCATCGGTCAGTGGTGGACGAGCGAGACGGATTCAGACAACGCGCAAGACGTCGAGGCTCGCATTTACGATTTTCTGGAAACGATGCGACTGCACGACGCGGACGACGCCGTCATCGTAGTCGGACACTCGCTGTTTCTTCAACAGCTCGTCGCAAAAATCATCCCGAAAGCTGACGACGGCGCTGGCATCAGTGGTTCTGGTGCGACTCGTGTATCGCCCGATCCGTTCGACGCGTTTAAAGCGTCGAAGGATCCATTCACGCCGGCGCCCGCGACGACGTCGAGCGACCCGTTCGCCGTGCCGCAGCGAAGTACCGTCGGCCCGGACGATATTCCCTTTGTGCCGTCCACGTTGGCGGCCGCTCCAAAGGCGGCCAGAATCGAAAACTCTCACAACAAGGGTAAGGTCTTCGAAAAATTAATCAATCAAAAGCTCTGCAACGCCGGGTGCGTCGCATTAGATGTGACGTTCGACGCGTATGGAAGAGCGACGCTCGAAAACGCCTCGTTGTTGTTTGGGAGCAAATTTGTTTAACAATGTATCAACTCGCTGTAACGCTAATGCTAGCTAATAATCTAAAGAGGATGAAAACAATCGTCAGTGTTCGCAACGCGCGCGCGAGCGAGCGGAACGCGCGAAAGGAGAAAAACTTATGCGTACATCTCTCAGGAGCGCACTCGTGAGTTAACGCTAGGACTAATCGTTCATCCGGATATCACCCCGTGCAGTCCGCCCGTCACAGTTGTCATCATCGAGATGCAAGCATAAGATTGAAAAAGGAAGAAGCACGCGGTTGTCATTCGAAGAAAATACGCACCTCTCGTCTACATCACCTTGTGAATCGTCTCGACGTCGACGTGCTTGTCGAGCGAGTCCAAGTCGGTCCACCACGCATACAAGAACTTCTCGGCGATGATCCTAAACCACGGACTCCATCGCAACCCACTGGACTGGTCCATCATCGCCTTAAGTTCGCTTGCAGTCACCCACTTCGTGTCGTCGATCTCTTCCGCGTTTACCGCCATCGGCAACGACTCGCCCGCGCGCGCGATTTTCGCAAACAAAATGTAATCCATCTCGTGCTCGCCCCACGTCCCTCCCACCGGTTGATTCGCATTCTCGGCGAACTCATCCGCGGCGCAGTAATGTAAACGCGTCAAAAATTTGATGCTCTCCGTCGGCACGTCCTTGGCGTCGATACCGAGTTCATGTTTCAATTTCCTCGTCGCCGCGCGTTTCGCGCCGTCGCACGCCCCGCTCGCGATCGCCGACGCGTCGTCCATCTCATCTGGTTTCTGTCCCGTCAGCTGATGCGAGCAGCACGTGTTCGTCCAAACGCTCGGAAATGTAATTTTATTCGCCGCGCGCTGTTGCAGCAGCAACCGTCCGCTGTCATCGAACAGGAACACGCTAAACGCTCGGTGCAGCGTCCCGCGCGGCGTCGTCGACGACCCTTCGATGAACTTGTGCGCGTTTTCCTTCGTCTCGCTCCCGAGCACGTCATCCGCGGCCGAAACAACGATCACGCGGTCGTTTCGCATGAAGTCTTCTTGCGTTTGCGTGGCGTCCCACGTCGAGGACGAACGATTGCCCATGCTCGCGAGGTTTGGGGACAAAGCTCTGGGACAACGTTTGGACGACGACGACGACGACGACGACGACGACGACGACGAGACGGCGCGGAGGTGGTGGTGCGCAGTGACGTGCGCGCGCGCGAGCGGTGATGGGAGCGTTCGCGCGAGTCCAGCGAGACGGGCACGCATAGGAATGAGGAATGCGACGCGCGAGACGCCGACTCGAGACGCCGACTCGAGATGACGACGCGGGTCGATCGATTCTAATCGCCGCTATGAGATTACAACGCTGTGAGTGGCTAATCAGTGCCCGAAGTAATACTGGAAGAAGAAGAGTTTGAGAATCAACGCAAAGGCGAAGTGCGCGGCGCCGATGAAACTCACGAAACTCACGGCAAACGTCGTGCCTTTGCTCGACGATAACACGCGCTTGCGAACGTTGGACATGAGGAACAACGTGCTCAACGCGGCGCACGCGCCGGTGAATAACCACCGGAACAACTCAACGGGAACGGTGGCTAAGATGCACACCGGTATGAAGGCGAGAATGCTGTACCCGTACAGACACCACACGTCGGTGACGCGCAAGTTGTCGACGCGCGCGTAGCACGTTAACGTCATGTGCACGATGAGCGAGAACAAGAAGACGTACCCATAAATCAACGCCGCGCTCAAACTCACCGACTTCGCGTCGAACGACCAGCCCTCGCTCTTACGCATGTTAAACTTGCCCCACGCGCTTCCAAGCGCGGTGAAGAACACCAACGTCGCGCTCCCCCAAATCGGCACGTACAGATCAGGATTTCCCGCCACATCGTCCAAAAACGTTCCTTTATGTGGCGACGTGAACACGCTCGACACGCGCTTCGTCACCTCCTCTGTATCGACGTCGAAAAATTGCTGATAATACGAAACGCTAAAAATCCAACCGCGTCTCCGCTGTGGCGCCTCCGCGTTCGGATCGCTCGTCCCACCGACGAACGCGGAAGCCATCCCACTCCCTCCCGACGCGCTCGCGGACGCGCTCCCTCCGTCCTCGCGTATCGACCCGCGCGTCGCCTCCTTCGCCGCCGGCGCGTTCGCGCTCGCCGACCCTCCGAACACGCTCCCACTCTCCGCCATCGTTCGCGGGTCATCGCTCTTCGCCGTCGCCGTCGACGACGACATCCCCGCAAACGCGCCTTCGGGTCCGAATCCCGCGTCGTGCTCGACGTCGGCGTCGTTCAAGTCATTCAGAAATGGGTTGTACTGTGGCAGATCTCAAATCGTCAGTCTTTCCTCGTCCTTCGTCGCGTTCGCGCGCGTTCTCGCGCGCGCTCGACCGCCCTGCGCGTCGCCAAACCGTTCACCCCTCGCGCGCGCGCGCGTCGCGTTCGCGCGCACCTCTTCGCCGCTCATCGCGTCCACGCCGCGAACGAATGCGTTTCGCGACGCAAAGTGCCGCGGAAGCGCCGCGGAAATGCCGCCGCCGCGACACTCCGCGACGCGAATCGCGCGCGAATCGCTCGACGATCGACGCGACGCGCGCCCGTGGGTCGGTCGACGCCTCGAGCGCGGCGAACGATGGTGAAACTGACGCTCTTGGCGCGCGCGAACGATGGATTACCGCTCGCGGAATCGCTCGACGCCTCGACGTCGAACGGTGACGTCGAGTCGCGCGCGCTCGAGACGTGCAAGCGACAGGCGAAGGCGCTGTTTAAAAAGCTGGGCGAACCCGCGCCGAATCCGCCGCCGTCGCGGATGACGATCGAGACGGGCGAACACTTGATGCACTACGTCGTCGACGACGGCGTGTGCTACCTGTGCGTGTGCGACCGAACGTACCCGAAAAAGTTGGCGTATCAGTACCTGGAGGAGCTGCAACAGGAGTTTGCGAGACAAAATGGACGGGAAGTCGACGCGGTGGCGCGACCGTACGCGTTCATAAAGTTTGATACCTTCATACAGAGGACCAAGGCGCTGTACAGCGACGCGCGCACGCAGAGGAATTTAAACAAGTTGAACACGGATTTGGCGGATATACAACAAATCATGACGAGGAATATCAACGATATCATGGCCCAGGGCGAGGGTTTGGATCGAGTGAGCGCGATGAGCGGGAATTTGAGCGCGGCGAGCAAAAAGTATAGCAAAAGGGCGAGGGATTTGAGTAGACAGGCGCTGATTCAAAAGTACATGCCGCTCGCGATATTCGTAGGCGTAGTATTTTTGACGCTCTTGTTGCGCTTCTACGTCTTCTCGTACTGATAGCGTGGTGTAATTCCCTATTAAATGTTCGAAAGTCGGTACGTTAGCGTGTGCGAGTACGTGTCGCCGCGGTTGACCATGACGCTCGGGTACGAGGCGCCGATTTTCGAGTGCTGATTGACGGCGTCGGGGAACCAGCCCGTCTCTAGACAGAATCCGCCGTGCTTGCGGTATCGCGCGCGTTCCTTCTTCTTCCCGACCATATTCTCGGAGAGAAAGTTGCCGGTGTATAAATGCACGCCCGGGGCGTCCGTTAAAACCTCTAAAACGCGTCCGGCGTCTTCGCACGTGACGCGCGCCGCCAATCGCGGCGCCGCGCGCGGGAGTTCGCTCGTCGGTCTCGTCGCGTCTGCGCCGGCGATGACGAACGTGTTGTCGTAGCCTTCGCTCGATTTCTCAAACATCGGTGTCGGAGAACGTAAATCAAACGCCGTGCCGTCCACCTTGCGCAAACCTTCGCCCGTGGGAATCAGCGTGTCCTCGTTCACCGGGACGTACCGGTCGCAATTCGGCATCTCGACGACGTGCGACGAGCAATCCTCCCCGCACGCGTGTCCGTTCAAATTAAAGTACGTGTGCTGCACCGTGGAAATTGGTGTCATCGCATCCGCCGTCGCCGTCATCTTCGTCGTCACCTCGGCGCAATTTCGCACGCAAAGCTTCACCTCGCCCGCGTCTTCGTCGCATTCGAGTTCGACGCGTTCGCCGAATCCGACGACGGAGTACACCACGTACATCTTCACGTTCGCCGGGAACCCTTCTTCACCATCGACGCTCACGTAACTCAACGTCACACTACTTCGCGTTTGATCCTCCACCGTCCACCGCTTACGATCCCATCCCGAAGTCCCGCCGTGCAGCGTATTCTCCCCGTTATTCTTCGCCAGCGCGTGCGTCCTTCGGCCGACGGCGAATTCCCCGCGCGCGATTCGATTCGCCACCCGTCCACACACCGCACCAAAATACGGCCTTCCCTCGACCTCATCGTAACTCTCGCAATCATCGAACCCGAGAACGACGTCATCCTTCTCGTCCGCGTCCCCGCGCCGCGCCGCGCGCAGCGAGACGATCGTCGCGCCGAACGGCGACACCGAGACGGCGACGCCGCGCGCCTCGAGCTCGATCAACGCCAAACCCTCCGCCGCGTGATCACGCGTCGAGGAGTCGCGAGGACGCAACGGCGAGCGCAACGCGCGACCGGACGGGCTCTTATCGACGCTCGACGACGCGCCGGGCGTCGAGTTCGTCGCGGTCGGTAAACGCGTGACGAACGGTTTGGCGTCGGCTTTCGAGCGCGCGACGCGAGACTTGATCGCTAAACCGAGCGCGGCGAGGGCGACGATGGCGATTTTACCGGTCTGCGAGTTGTCCTCCGCGTTCGCGGGTTTCGGTTCCGATCGCTTCGCCATCGCGCGAGAGGCGACGACTGGCGCGAGAGGCGACGACGTTCGAAAAGGTTGGTGACGCGCGCGCGACGGCGACGGAACCGACGCGATGCGAAGTGAATTCAAATTACGATTTCAATAACATGCTAGGTTGACTCGGAGGACGACGCTCACATCGGACTCGCGATGTCGTGCCAGTCGACGTCCTCGTCTTCGAGCGACCGGCGCGCGGCCTCCGCGCGCTCGATCGCGTCAGCTTCTTCGACGATTTCGTCCAAACCCTCGAAAGAGGCTTTTGAATGCGATCGAGAACCAAACTTGCGTCGCGCTTCGACGTGTTCGGGGGCTTCACCTGGGCAGTGCGAACATCTCCAGTCTTCGCCCCAGACGCCCGGATTCTCGCGAAGCGAGCCCGTGACGCCGGATAACATCGAGCCGATGTCGTCGTCCGATTCGTCGTCTTGGTAGATGGAAACCTCAATTAGACCAGCGCTGTACGCGGAAACGGCACCGCTCACTCGCGCGAGCTGTTTGACCGTTATGTTGTTGATTTTCTCCTCAATCGTTCCGCGAAGCTGTTGCGTCAGGACGAGAGCAATCATGTTGTACAACCACGCCGCGGACGTGCCGCTAATTTGCACGTCCAGCTCGCCGACTGAGATGTGCGTCGTGTGTACGCGAAGCTCTAACACGGGTTCTTCGCCCAAAAAGTCGTCACCTAAGATTTCACTCACCACCTTGCGATTGCGAATCAGCTTTTCCTTGGCCCCCAAGATACGAGCGTCGTCCGTGGCGTCGTGAAACGTCGGCGACGTCGGCGATAACGGCGGCGAGTCTACATCGTCGTGCGCGTCGCTGAACATACCACCACCAAACGCGCGATCGAGCGCGGAACCTAGCGCATCAACCTCTCCCGTGGGTGAACCGAACTCTTCGCGGTCCGAATCGATTGACGCGCACTTCTCGATTTTAACGGGTGTTGTCGCCGCCGGTTTCGCCGCCTGCGCCCGCGCCGCCTCTCGCTCTTTCGCCTCTTTACGTTCCTTCATCTTGGCTTCAATCTTCTCTCTCATCTCCGCAATTTTCCCGTCGTCCTTGGCCAACTCGACTCCTTGGTTCACGAGTTTCATCAACTGATTCGTGTTGATGATGATTTCGTACGAAATTCCCACGCTCGCGCCGTCCACTGTGACTGTACATAATCCTTCACCGTCCACAACCCCCCAGTTTCGCGGAAATTCGCAATACGCGAACTCCACATTTTGCATGACGGTGTTTATGTCTCTGACCTCCACCGTCGTGCTCAAGCCAGCGCCGAGTTCGTCCTCATCCATGTGATTGATCACCCGTAACGACTCTTTGGACACGTGGAACTCGGTGAAGTGCACGTTATCTACGTGATAACACACCGATCCGATCGGGGAATCGTACACCCCGTCCACGCGCGGGAGTTCGAGTTTGGACATGAGCTCGCACGAAACCTGCACCGCTCCGCGAATCAAACGCTCGAAGCCCGGCACGACTTCCTCCTTAATCAACGCTCTAAGTTGCGTATCCGCCTTTAAATCACTCCACACATCTTTACTCTCCTCGGCCAACGTCTTAAGCCGCGAATCAATCTCGTCGACCGCCGCCTCGCTGTTTAACACGGCGGAAATCGCCGCCTCCTCGTCTCGCTTCATCTTTTCATCCTGCAACTTTTGCATCAGCCCCTTCACCCTGTTCACGATCCTTTCCACGGTTCCCCGCATACCGGTGAAGTGTTCGTTTCCTTTCGCTCGCGTGCTCAACCGTTCCCACACATCCTTCCCCAGCGTCTTGCTCAGCTCGAGCACCTCTTCGCGGTTTTTCCCCGTATCCACGATATCCTTCATCCGTCTCGCCGCGTCCGCAAACGTGTGCGCGACTTCACCATCGGGATCCGCGTTCACGCATAACTTTTCCGTGATCTCCAGCGCCTTTTTCGTCGCGTTTTTCGTCCTTTCAATCTTCGCCTCGTCGTCCCGCATCGCGTTCGTCCACAGCGTCTTGGACTTTTCCTTCAAATTTCCAATCTTCGTCGCCGCCGCGTGCGATTTCGGGTCCGCGATGAAATCCGTGAGTCCATCCACCGCCGTGCTCGCGGTTCCGCTTCGCGCCAGCTTCGCCAGGCGGTCCTTCGCCTCGTGTTTCACCGTCGAACCGATCTGTTTCAACCTCGACGGCGATCGCGGGCCTTCGCTTTCGTCGCCGCTGTACTCATCGCTCGAGCTCCCGGCGAGCCAGGACGGGAGCATGGTGCGCGCGCGTGATCGGCGTCGACGCGCCGGCGCGCACGTGCGGTCGCGCGCGCGCGTCTGCGGAGACGCGCGAAGGGATAACGGGAAGTGGCTCAGAAACCACACTTTAGTTACAACGCCGCCGCGCGACGACTTTCGGGACGAGCGTCGTGATCGAAGCCGCTGCGGGGCGGTGGGTGCGCGTCGCTGCCGACGGGGCAGATGCGCATGACGTTTTCAGCGTTTTCGGGGATGCAGTACACGACGCCGTCGTCGCGATTTAAGAAACCGCCTTGGTATTTGTCGGGTAAGTCGCCCAGGTTGCCGAGGAAGTGCACCGAATCCGTCCCGGGGTCGATTTGGATCACAGACGGTGCGTCGCACGGGATTCCGTATATGTAACCGTCGCCCGCGAGAACGCCGTTTTGCCACTTGTTAAGCAAGTCTGGGAGCATTCCGGGTAGTCCTTCGCCCACTAAAGAAGTCTGGTCGGTTCTCGTGTCGATTTTCAGCACCGCCTTGTAATCGCTCGGAAACGCGTACACCGAGTCGCCGTCGGGGCCGACGCATCCGCCGCCAAATTTGTACCGCTTGTCTCCGAGATCGTCGCCGATGAGCGTGCACGTGCGCGTGGCGCAGTCAATCTTCATCGCGCGACGAGCGTGACTGGGAAAGCAATAAATGCAGCCATTTGGCGCTAAGATTCCGCCGTGCCAAGCGTAGCTATTCGGCTCCAAAGTCGCTCCTTGTAGTTCGAGCATCTCCACCGATTGTGTCTCTGGAACGATGTGTATGATTTTATCCGAACAATACGGCACGCCGTAAATCGAACCATCCGGCGCTTGAATGCCGCCGTACCACTTATTCTTCATCGGCGAAATCACGTCGCCGCCGATGAAACTCACCTCCTCCGTCTTCGTGCACACCCGCAGGACGGACGACGCGTTGCACGGCACCGCGTACAGCGCTCCATCGCGACCTAACGAACCGCCGTGCCACTGCCACTTCATGTCTCCCGGCAACTTTCCAATCATGCTCGTCTCTCCCGTCTCGGCGTCGATTTTCAACACGCCCTCGCCCCACGCCGGCAAACCGTAACACTTCCCATTCTTCCCATCGATCCCGCGCAGGAATTTAAAGTGCGTCGGCGTGAGTTCGTCACCGATCAATTCGACCGTCCCCGCTCGAGGGCTCACTTTGAGCACCCGTCGCGCGTGACTCGGGACGCCGAAAATGTCCCCCGTCGCCGCGCGCGTCGCCGCGCCCAACCACTTCCTCGGTCCCACCAGCGCGTCGTCGTTCGTCAAGAAATCGATCACCGTCGGCGAAGCGTCGCTAACGTGCGTCCTCGCGCTGCCCTTCAGGATCGCTTCGCGGTGTTCGGCGCGCCAGGACGCGCCGCGTTGGCTTTGGTTCGCTTTCGGGGGCGGCGGCACGGCTTCGGCGACCGTCATCGCGCGACGCGAGCGACGCGCGGGCGAGCGAACGGGACGCGCGGGCGTGACCGTTTGCACACTCGCGTTCGAGCGCGACGCGGTGCGCATGCGAGCGCCGCGCGCGGGACGCGCGAGCGGCGCGGTGTGCGGCGACGCGGCGGTTAGGCGAGCGAAGCGCGACGACTCGATACGATGCGATTACAAACGTCGAAATCAGCGCTCGAGAAACTCGGCGACTATGGGGAAGACTTTGTGAGGGGCGTGTCGGCCGCAGATGACGTCGTAGTGGCTGTAATGGGTGTCCGGGTCGTCGCGCGGCGACGACGCGTCGCCGAAGACGTGGTACTCGGCGTCTACTTTTCTGGCGTACGCTTTGACTTGGTTCGGGGGAAAAATCGGGTCCACGTCCCCGGCGATGGCGAGAACAGGCACGCGCGCGCGCTGGAGCTCGTCGAGGTACTTTAATCGTTCGCTGTCTCGAGCGATTCTGGCGCGCACGCTCGACGATTCGTCGACGCCCATGGATGGGTCGCGGCTGCGCATGCCTCCGGGAGTGAACAGTGTTGCCATTTGAATCAGCAACGACAATGGGACGTTGTTGAAGCCTCGTAATAGTAGTCGTCGAAGGAATTCCGAGTCCGTGGCGCCGGGATGGCACGTCACCGGGGAGACTGAATTTCTCCAAAACGCCTTGGCGGGATCGGGCGCCGACGCGCCGTCGCCGTCGATGGGAGGCGGTGGACCGAGCACGAATTGAAACGCCTCCGCGGTGGCTACGCTTGCGGGCGCTATTGGTAAGTGCACGGTGGTCGTGCTCGGATTCGCGGTGAGTCCTCGCGGGAGATGGCCCGCCAAGGCGGCGAAACGCGCGTACACCGACGCCGGCGATTCCGGGTCGCTCTCCGAGGAACATTCCAAACACGACGCCATCGTGCACACGCGAGTCATGGACCACGAACAATTCACCCCGATGTCGCTTTCTTTCGGTCCTACGGCCGCAAGCGAGGCGAGGAGCATTCCACCCATCGAATGCCCGACGCCCGCCAAATCCCCACGGCGACAGACTTCGGCGATGTACTCGCACGAGCAAAACAAATCTTCATTCAACAGCGTGTCGAAGTCCCAGAGCCCGAATCCCACCGATCGCATCATCGGTATTTCTATTCCACCACCGCTTCCTTCGCCGACCGAGTCCGTCGGCGGCGCGACCTCGACGTAATCCGACCTCGGTCTCGTCCATCTGCGCGCGTACCCGACGCCGCGCGTCTCCACGATCCAAACCTCGTGCCCGCGCTCCGTGAGATACCTGGGTAAGCTCACCGTCTTATCGACATCAAATGTCATCCCGTTTGACGCGCATCCGGGCACCATGACGATCGGTCTTCGCGTCTCCACGCCTTCCTTGGCCTTGTATCGCAACAACGCCGCGCTCCAACCGCTCGCGTCGCCGACGGGCACAAAGTGCATCTCATCGCAATCCAACCCGATCGCGCGTCTCTGCACCGCGTTCAACGTCAGAACCTCAACCTCGGGCGCGAGCGCGCTCAGCTCATCCCGAGTCTTCGCGTCGCGTCTTCGTCGCCGTCGCTCCGCCGTGAGCGTCCGAGCCCGTCTTCGCCGCGCCGCCGTCGTCCTCAAATTCGCCGCGCCGTCCGTCGTCATCGACGGCGCGTCCGTGAGCTCATCGAACGATTGCGAAACGTCCATGACGAACGATCCGATGACTTTTCGCAGTCGGCTCGCGCTCGCGCCGCCGCTCGCGCCGCCGCTCGACGCTTCGCCGCCGTCCCGCGACGGTTCCAGCACGAACCCTCGCACCGCGTCGAACATCCCGCGAAGCGTCTTCGACGGCATCGCGGACGCGTTCGCGCGCGTTCGCTCGCTCGCCGCGTCCTCGTTCGCCGCGCGCGCGACGCGGCGTCGACGCGTCCGCGTAACGAACCCTGCGCCCGCGGTCGCGCGTCGACGTCCATCGCGGCGCGTCGACGCGCGCGGACGCCCGCGCGCGACGCGCGGAGACGCGTTCGCGAGCGCGCGCGGCGTCATGGGGCGCGCGCGCGTGTGACGCGGTGACGAGCGCGCGAATGTAGATTTGGAATTGAATGCGTCGAGCGCGGCGACGACGACGACGCGAATCGAATCGAGCGCGACGCGGGCGCGCGCGAAGGCGCGACGTCGATGCGTGGAGACACAGCGCGAGAATGGTTTTGATTGATGATACAGATCGCTCGCCGCGCGCGGCGATGATTTGCGTTTGAAACGCGCGAACGAGCGACTCGCTACGCCTCTTGCCGCATGCGCTCGAGTCGCGCCTTTAAATCTTCCGTCGTCGTCGTCGTCGTCGTCGTCGTCGTCGTCGGTTCCACCGCGATCGTCGCCTCGCGCGTGACTTTCTCTTCGACGCCGGTGTCGGGTAACACGACCTCCCCCGCGATTTCCTTTAAAATATCCTCAATCGCGCGCTCCGTCTCGTCTTCGTCCTCTAAATCATCCGCCAGCGCCTCCTCCACGAGTTCCTCCATGATCCCCGCCCTCGTCATCTCCCGGCTCAATTCTCTCGCCTGATCGCGCACCGCGCTCACTTTCACCAGCGCGTTCATCGCTTTCAGCACCTCGCTCGAGCGTTCGAGCGTTTTTACGCTCGTCTGCGTCGCCGCCCGTCTGGTCAGCGCGCGTTCCACCGAGCTCGCGCGCGCCTTGCTCGTGTACAACTTTTCAATCGCCTTCCTCGCCTGCACGATCTCTTTCGCCAGCGCGCGCGCGCTTTTCTGGTCGTTTCTCTTCGCGCAGAGCTTGATCTCTCTCGTCGTCTTCGTCGTCGCGCGCTCGACGTCGCGAATCTGTTGCTCGAGTTCGCGCTGGAGTTTGCGCAGTTTGAGCTTGCACTCTTTGGTTTTTTGTTCGGGCGTCGGCGCTAAGCCGAACAGTTGCTTGAGATCGAACATGACGGCGCGGGCGAGGCGTCTGCGACGTCGCGCGCCGAGAGCGCGCGGTTCGAGCGCGAGCGACGACGAGTGCGGGCGGCGCGGGCGCGATTGAGTGGAATTGCGCTTCGGGACGCGCTTCGGGACGCCGATACGCTACAATCTAAAACGTGAGCTACGACCGCGAGGGTGCGGTTTCAGAGGCTAAGTGCGCTAAATCGAACGACGCGGTCTCGCGCGCGCGCGCGCGTCGGCGTCGCCGACATCCGGCGGTCGCGGTCGCGGTCCGGTCGCCGGCGGCGGCGCGTCGTCCTCGCGCGTCCAATACGGCACCAAACGATTCCCTCGACCCGAGCTCGCCTCGCGCAGGAACTCGCGCCAAAATTCGCACCGATTTTCATCCGCGATCGTCGCGCATCGCCGCAGCGTCTCGGCGCGTTCGGCGGCGCGTTCGCGCGCCTCGCGCTCGACGACGGCGTTCGGGACGGCGCCCTCCTCCTCGCTCTCCGATGATACCGCCCCATCGGCGTCGTTCGCGCCGTTTTCGCGCGGTTTCGCGCGCATTGGATTGCACTCCGGGCATCCGCAGTTGGACGCGTGCGTCGCGCGCGCGCGCACGACGCTCGGCGCGTGTGAAAACGGACACTGCGTTCCACCACCGCAACGACCTCGGGCGAAGAACGCGCACGGTTTGGACGCGCTCGCGGGTTTTGACGTCGACGGAGCGTCGGCGACATCGCGCTCTATGGGGACACCGACGTCGTCGTCGCGCGAACCAGCGGCGTCCGGCATGCCGCGAGTCGCGGTGTGCGGCGCGAGAGCGGGACGCGAGCGAGCGGGACGCGAGAGAACGTTCCGTTGCATCGCTAGGACTAAAGGCGCGCGTGATGAATGGACTAGCTATGACGCTAAGTAGAGGTCATTAATTTGAGCCATACCTGTCGCGCTCGCGCGGCGGCGCGGCGGACGCGACGTTTAGGATCGTCACACGCGACGACGGCGGCGTCGAGCGCGCGCCGGCGACTCGGGTACACGGCGCTGAACTTGAGCGTCGACGCCGCGACGAGAGCATCGAGGGCGTGCTCCCGACACTCCATGGACATTGTGCTCGTTGCAGTGGCGATGGCGCACAGGGCGTCGATGAGAGCGACGGCGTTCTGCTCCGTCGCGCCTTCGCTGCCGGCATCGTACAGTGCGGGCTCGGCGAGTCGCGCGCCGACGAGGAGGAGCGCCGCGCGCACGGCGTCGTCGTCACCGGCGAGCGTACCGACGGTGAGTGCGTGTAACACGTCTGGTAACAGCGGGAACAGGTTGAACTGCGAACTGAGTGCCACGGATGGGGCGACGCCGCTGGCGAGCTTGACGACTGCGTAAGATCTCGACAAGCGCTTCGCGCCCACGGCTTCGTACGCGCCCTTGATCAAAGTCGGCGCAACTTTCGTGAAGAAACGTTGACACGCGAGGAACTTTTCGCTCGCGTGAGTCGAAGACTTCAAACCTAGCCCGATGTCGCGATGCGCAGCGCTGAATCCCACAGCCATGCTCAACGCCATCGCCGCGCCTCTCGACGCTTCAGGCGACGAACTGTCGTCGAGAGCGCGAACGAGACACGAAACCAGCGCATCAGATGGCGACGAATCGTCTCGACGCATCGCTCGCGCGCGCAAGCACGCACCGAGAACGAAAGTCGTGCGCTCGTCCGTCAAGTCTTCCATAGGTGGCGCGAAGTCCACGCTCGGGAATTTGTGCGTCGCCGAACCGACGGCGGCGGCGACGAACATCGAGAATCCTCGGTCGCCGCGCGAGCGCGTTAATTCGTCGAGAGCGGCCACCATGTGTGTCGCTTCGAACGCCGCTTGCGGTCGTAGTCCACAAATCACCGCGCAAGCCATCAGCGGCTTTTCGCGCGAGAGCGCGACGGCTTCGGCGGCGAATCGCGCTTGCGTCGCGTCGTCACAATTCGCCACCGCGCTCGCGACGACGCGCACGGTGGACTCTGCAGTTGTGGCAGGATCACGCGCGAGACAAAATGTGGTGAGATCGGCGCACGCTCGCTGTGCTTCGTCGGATGAAACAAACCGCGTCAGTACACCGTCGTCGTCGCGGCACATCGCGGACACCAGATCCTCGGCATTCGGCGAACCAATCTCGATAGCATCACGCACAACGCCGCAAAACAATCGCGCGACGTCGTTTCGAATCATCTGATTTACTGCCGCGAGGGCGCAGAGGGCACGAATCGCTCGCGTCGCTTCGACGGTTTGCAAATTCGTAACTGTCACTTTGTCTGCAAGGCGAGCGACGGCGCCCGTCGACATCGCGTCAACGAGTTTTGCGTCCGCACCGCTCGCTGCGGCGACGAGCGCATCGATCGAACGCTCAATGCGCACTTCGATATCGGCCTCGGACTCGTTTACGTGTTGCGCCATCATCACATCGAATAGCTTGCTCGCCACGGCGACTCGCGACTCAGCGCTCGCCAGACCGAATCTGTATGGAAACTTGCACAACATGTGCAATCCTGCTAAACCTAAAACGATGCCTTCGTCAAAGCTCGGGGATTCGATCTTTCCCAGCGCTGCGTCGGCAAACAGCCCCACCAACCGTTCACTTTCATCGTCCAAGACGCTCATGTGCACACTTGATTCGGCGTTCCGTTCGCAGCAATCCAACGCGCCGCCGAGCGCGGGCGTGGCAAGAATGAGAGCCAAGTACGCCGCTTTGGACGAATGAAGTCCATCTATTTCGCGTGGAATCTTCGCGGCGTCGAGAAGTGACTTTAAAGTGCCGTGTATGACCTCATGCGCGAGTGTGGGGGTCGCCGCGGCAACCGCACCGAGCACGCGACTCGCCGTCGCAACGACGAGTTTTCCCCTCGCCGCTTCTTCGCCGGACGACTTACTCCCACCGCCGCAACCACCGCCACAGCACCCCTCGTCTGAGGTCTCCATCGCGCACGCGCCGTCGACGTCATCCGACGAGCTGTCGTTCGCCATGCGACGCAAAGTCACTTCGGCGTCGCGCACGCATTGATCCGTCAACGCCGCGCGCGCGAGCGTGCCGCGAGTGAATTCGCTGGCAAACATCGTCGTCATCACCGCCATCGGCGTCGTCGCCTGCACGTCGTCGTCTTCTTCCATCTTCGTCGCGTTGGGATGCGCCAATGCGGCGCGCATGGCTTGCCAAACGATACCCATGTATTCTTCCATGACGCTCGCGCCGAAACGTTCGCCCATCGCGCGAACCGCGCGCGCGGCGTCCGCCATCTTCCCCGGACCTAGTTCAGGGTTCAAACTCTCCAACGCGTGCGCGACGGCCCACGGTGCGAATGTTGGTGACGCCGTCATCGCGCGTTCGACCGCCTCCGCGAGTTGGCGACGAGAAATCTTAATCGAATCCCCTCTCGGCGGCTTGAAACTCACTGGAAAGTAACTCGCCGCGACGTCGTACAATTCCTCCGCATTCTCCTCGTACACCGCCTTTCCACCCTCCCCGAACCGCTCAAACGCCCCTGGCAACAATGTCCACACCTCACACAATCCCAACACGCACCTAGGATCCTTCTCCCCATCGAACGCGCCGATTATTCTCGCCAACGCCTCGTTCGGCTCCCCGTCCCCCGCCCCGCGCGCGCACGCCCCAGCGTGCGCACTCCGCAGCATTTCGATCGCCAACCGCACGCACGCTTCCCTATCGCTTTGTCTCAACCCCTGCACGTCGCACTCCGCGAAAAGTGCCCTCGACGTCGCTTCGATCGCCTCCGCGTTCGCTCGCTTCACCAACGCCTCGGCGCCGCGCGCCGCGCTCGCCGTCGACGCGAAATCGCTCAACCTCGACGCGAAGAACGCGCTCAGCGTGCGCACCGCGCGATCATCCAGCGTCATCGCGCACTCTTCGGCGACGTGCGCGAGGATTTCCGTCGCCCGCGCCCGCGGCTTTGGCTCGGTCGCTGTGAGAAATCCTTCCAGGTCGACGACGACGTCTAAAACCGCGCGCGCGCCGTCCGCGATCGCGCGCGCGATCTCGGCGAGCGCGACGTCGTCCGCGAGCGATGTCGCGTCGTCGTCGCGCGCCGACGCGGCGCAGAACGCCGCGAGGGCGTCGCGCGTCGCCATTGTTCGACGCCGGAGCGTCGCAATCTGCGGCGACGGCGTCGTCATGTCGCGCGCCGAGCGCGTCTTCGACGCGCGCGAGGGCACCGACGGCGCGAGCGACGCCGTCGGCGATCGCGGCGACGTCGCGCGCGCGCCGACGCGGTCGAGCGACGGCGCGACGACGAGTTTGAGTCACCAACATCATCATCACGAAAGCGCGTCGAGTTTCAGCGGCGCGCTGACGCCGACGCCGTCGTTCGCGGACGACGTCGGCACGTTCAATGAAAAGTTCCAGTCGTACATGCGGAGCCTGACGCCGATCGAGTACTCGTGCGTGAAGGCGACGATGCACTCGAGCGAGGGACGAGCGCCGAAGCGACGGCACGTCGAACGATTGGTGCGAGCGACGTGGTGCGAAGACGCGACGCGACGGAGTGAGAACATAGAGATGATGCTGAAATCGTTGGCGAGAGTGGATGTGTTGCGAAGCTCGGTGTCGGCGCTGCGGATGTGTGGAGTGGTGCACGCGTTGCAGCAACACGGGAGCTCGTCGATTTTGCATCCGACGTACGCGTGGCGAGAAAAATTGATGGATGAGCCTTTGGAGGCGTATTCGAGCGATTTCGGGGCGCTCGGAGGGGCGAGACGCAAGGCGAGTGCGGAGTTTACGAAGGGTTTGGGGTTTTACGAGCGCGAAGGGTTCGACGCGTGCGCGGGGCTGGTGGCGCCGTACGCGGCGATGATTCGAGCGAAGAGTAAGTTTCATCGCTTCTTCGTGGCGTTTGAGAACAATTACTCCGTGGACGCACGCGTGGAGACGCTTGAGGACGATGATATCGGGATGCACGATCCAATTTCCTCGGTCAGTTTGTGCGCGCTCATCGCGGTGGCGGGAAAAGCGAGACGAGTCGTCGAGCTCGCCGCGCGACACTTGCCCGAAGCCGTCGCGGCGACGACGAACGAATTCGACAAGTTACAATGGACCGATCTCATCGGTTTCGTCGCGCGGTTGGCGTTGCGCGAGGCGGATTTAGCGTACGCCGCTGCGCTCTTCGTTGCGGCGACGTTGGCGGAAGAGAATAGGTTGTCCGAAGGTGACAACGAAAAGTTTCGCGCCGAGCACGTCGCGTTGCGAGAATGCTTTCGCGTGGCGTTACGCAAGGCGTTCCTGAGGCAGGAAATCGTGCATACGCTCGGTGAAACGGAACCAAAGTTCTTAGAGAAGGAGACGGATATTAAGGAGATTTTAAGCGCCAACGCGCCGGCTAAGAAACACGTGTTGGATCCGACGTTTGAAAACTTGATGGACGCCGATCTGGCGGCGCAGGCGCCGCAGATAATCGCCGTGGGGGAGATTCCGCCTCTGATCAAGTTCGACGACAATGATGACAACGAGCATTATAATCCGTTCGGCTTGGCGCCGCCGCTCGATTTGGGCGCGCGCCCCGGTCATCGTCGAAAACCCAGCGATTTTGATTTGGACGCGTTTGCGGCGCCGCTCGAGTTCACGCCGCTTCAAAGCGGGCCAGCGTCTGCTTCGACGTACGTCGATCCGTTCGCCGTGCGCACGCTCACCGATGCTTTAGACGAGAGCGAAAGCAAACGTTCGCCGCAGTCGACGCCATCGCCTTTGGCGCCGCAAAAGCCGCCGCGAAGCCCGATGACCACACCGTCGTCGCGACAAAACGACTTTGAAGAGATTCCACTCGACCATTTAGAGTTTGGTCGACAAATCGGTCGCGGCGCGTTTGGCGAAGTATTCCGCGGTAAGTATAGAGGAACAGACGTTGCCATCAAGCGATTGTGCGTGCTGAGCGACGTGAGCGACGAGCGCGGTTTGGCTGAGTTCAAGCGCGAGCTTTCTTTCCTCACGCGTTTGCGACATCGTCACATCGTGCAATTCATCGGCGCATCCACAGCACCGCCGAATCTATGCATCATCATGGACTACTGCGACAAAGGATCGCTATACGCGTACCTGCACAACCCGAACAAGACCCTTTCGGCGTTTAAGGTTCTGAAATGGATGAGCGAGGCCGCGAAAGGCTTGGTGTATTTGCACGCTTCGGACATCATCCACCGCGACGTCAAGTCTGGAAACTTGTTCATCGACGACGGCGGATCCATAAAACTCGGAGATTTTGGGTTGTCGAAATTTCACACCGGCGCGTCGACGAGCGGCGGCATGATGTCGCTCGTCGGCACGTACCAGTTCATGGCTCCCGAACTCCTCGAAGGCCAGCCTCGGTACACGACCGCCGTTGACGTGTACAGTTTCGCCGTCGTCATGTGGGAGTGTCTCACGCGCGAAGATCCCTTCAGCGGTTTATCACCGATGCAAATCGTCGCCGCTCTACTTCGCGGCGAGCGTCCGTCGCTCGATGACGCCTCAAAGTTCGCCGTGCGTCTTCCCGAAGAATACATCGCCGTCATCGCTCGATGTTGGCGCGCCGACGCCCTCGAGCGTCCCACGATGGAAGACATCGCCCCCGAGCTCGAGCGCATGTTCTTCGCCGAAAAGCGTCTCGTGATCGAGTCCAAGAAGCGCGCCGTCGAGGCCGCACCATCGCTCATGCCGTAGCTCCGTCGAAGCCGCACCATCGCTCGCGCCGTGGCTCGCGTCGCGCGTCGTCGTTGTATCATAAAATCACAAAGTAGCCACTCGCCCGCGCGCACGATGCTCGCGCGCGCCTCCGCTCGCCCGTGCGTTCGCGCCAGCGCCCAACGCGCGCCCGAGCAGTCCCGTCGCTTCGTCCTGCGCGGCGTCGCCGCCCCCGTGCTCGTCGGTTCGCTGTTAAACTTTGAGGGCGAGCGTCCCGGGTTGGGCGTGGGGTCGTTCAACGGCGTCTCGACCGGCCTCGCGCTCTGCCCGTCGACGCCGAACTGCGTCGGCACGGCGGACGAGTTCAACGACACGCTGCACTACATTCCGGCGTGGACGTACAACGACGAGGAGAAAATCGCGCGCGGCGGCGCGGCGAAGACGACGAGCGAGGCGATGCAGGAGCTCGTCGACGTCACGCTGACGACGGATTGCGATGGATTCACGCCGACGATCGTCGAGCGAACGGATGATTACTTGCGGTTGGAGTACAAGAGTAAAATATTTGGGTTCGTGGACGACGTGGAGTTTTGGTTCCCGAAGGATGTGGGCAACTCGAAGTCGCGCGTAGACTACAGGAGCGCTTCGCGTTTGGGACAGAGCGACGGCGACGCGAATCGCAAGCGCATCAAGACGCTGCGGTTGGCGCTGAGTAAGTACGGGTGGAAATCGGTCGGGTTCTCGTGATCGCGACGCGGTCGTCGCGGTGTAGTCTACATACATTTTTCTATGAACAAACAAAGTTTTGCTATCTCGTCCCCAACAGTCGCCGCGGGACCCGTCCCATGTGCGCCAACGAATCGTTCACCGTGGACGTCACTTTCGACGCCAACATCGCCAACGCCTCGTCCTCCTCGGCCTCTCGACGCGCCTTATCTTCGTCCCGATGCTTGAGTTTATACCACAACAGAAAACTCAATCCCGTCAACACGAGCAACACTAAAACACAAAACGCCCACCGCTGCATGCACTTTTCGCATCCGAGCTGCGTCATGCGCTTTTCACTCTTATCCATATCCCGCTCCATGTGCCCCGCGCTCGCGCGCGCGCTCAAAATCTTCTCCCGCTGATCGTGCAGCTTGCTCATAATGTTTTCTCCAGTCTGCGCGCTCTCCATCGCTGTCCGCGCCGTTTGCTCCAACCGATCCGCGTTCGCGCTCGACCGCTCCACGCCTTCGATCGCCGTCTTCCTCCGCGCGCGTTCGGCGTCGTTCCCGAGCAGCGCATCGCGCTCTCGTCCCGACATCGCGCCGGGTGTTGGCTCGACGATCGTTCGTTCGTTCGTTCGTTCGTTCGTTCGTTCGTTCGTTCGTTCGTTCGTCGACGTCGCGCGCGTCGCGCGCGGTCACGTCGACGTCACCGTCGACGTTATTTCGCGTCGCGTCGCGTTCGCGTTCGCGTTCGCGCGTCGCGCGTCGCGCGTCGATGTGCCGCGTAGCAAAAGTTGCGCTGTGGATTTTAGTGTTGGCCGAGAGAGGACAAGAACCGACACATGGCTCTCTCGACGTTCTCGACCGTTTTCGGCACACGACGACGCGCGCGACGCGCTAGGAGCGCGCGAGGGCGATGGAAAAAATAAGAGCGTGCGTCGCGGCGTGCGCGGTGCGTCCGCGGTGCGGAGCGGTGGTCGCGGCGTGCGCGCTCGCGGGGGGGTTCGGCGCGCTCTGGGGAAGGGTCGAGGTCGACGCGCTGAAGTTGTGGGTCGACGCGCGAGCGCGGGAGGAGGTAAAGACGTACGAAGACGCGTTCGGTGACTATAGGACGCAGGCGTTCGTCGTGACGGCGAAGCGAGCGCCGACGTTGGCGTCGAGGGAGGCGTTCTTAGAACTCAAGGACTGGCACGACTGGATGTACGGTTTGGAGGCGCCGTCCGCGGCGGGGTCGTACACCCTGCACGATTTTTGCTACAAGTACGTCGATTCCGAACCGCACACGCCGTGTTTTCAAATAACGCCGTTGGATTGTTTCGCGGAAGGTGCGGTGAGCGCGCCGGGAGGGGCTGAGAAGAACGATGCGTTCGCGGCGTCGTACTCGGTTCGCCCGAGCGTGGCATCATTTGATTTCGAGAAAGATTTCAATCAGTCTTTCGCTCGAGGGTGCAAACAATGGTTCAATCTCGCGACTCCCTCGAAAGTACTGTTTTCGGGATTGCGAGAAGACGCGAACGGGTTAGATGCGATGCGCGTGGTGTTTCAAACGCGCGACGCCGCCTCGTTGGCCGCTCGCGGCGTGGTGCGAACGACTTTTACGCCGACGCAGGCGTCGGCGGTCGACGTGTTGGGCTGTCGCGCGGGGACGCCATCGTTGGAAGATTGCTCGTGCATAGAAACGTTTAATTTGTTTTCGGTGTTGGAATACGGTTGCGTTCCGGAGGGCGACGCGGAGCAGCCACCCACGTGCTGCGAGTATATGGCGAGACTACGCGAGCATCCGTGCGTCGAGACGTTGTGGATGAGCGACGCTACGTTGTTCGCGCTCGGGAATCAAGTGTTCACTACGTGCGGAATAGCAAGAATTTCGTTCGATTCGCAGTGTGTGAGACTTCCGAACGGAGAAACGTTACGCAAGTCTTCGACGAGTGGAATCGAAGACGATTACTACGAAGACTTGAGCGCTTCAACGCCAGTGACAAACGTCTTCGAGTGTGGATTCAAGCTACGTTCGCTGCAAACGAAATGTCCATTGATCGCCGAGGGTAATTACACGGCTGCGAGCGAGTGTTGTGCGAGCTTGGAGACTTTTGCCTTGTCGAAATGTCACTGCGGGGATCTTCACTGCGGAGGAAGATCGAGACCGTGCGAGTCCCTCTTCGCTCGCGATGACGTCGGACAAATCGTACAGTTTTGTACGCTGAGCGGATTCTCGACGCCTAGTTTCGATGTTTGCGGTAGGAATACGAGTGTTGTCACTCCACCGGCGAAGCGCGCGTCCAAATCTGCGTCAACGGCATCGACTTTGATTTGGGTTCCCGCACACGAACGCCGCGAACTCTCGAAAGAGGACGCTGAAGATTTACTGTTGGGTTGGGAATCACTTTGGCTCTCGCAAATCGACGCCAAAATTGCGAATTACGAGCACATTTCAATCGCTTACATGTCACAACGAAGTACTGAGGATATCATCGCCGCCGCGTCGAGGGGCGCCTTCGTGCTCCTCTTCATTGGTTACTTCACCGTCGCCTTTTACGTCGTGACATATTTCCATCTCAGCCCGAACGCTGCGTGTGGCCCTCGAGCAGCTGTCGAAGGCGTCTCTGTAGTCGCTTTAAGTACGTGGGCGTCTTTAGGATTGAGTGCCGCGCTCTCGCGAATCTCTGGCGTGACATTTAACGCCATCACGCTTCAAGTTTTGCCGTTCTTATCGCTCGGCTTGGGCGTGAATGATTTCTTTGTGCTCGCGTCGCACGCCGCGGCGGCTACGGCAGAACTTGAAGATTCATTCGTTGACGGTGATTCAATAAGTTCTAATGAAGACATACTCGTTCGCACTTTACGCGATGGTGGTACATCGGTGACACTGTCCAGCGCGATGAACTTTGCCGCGTTCTTGCTCGGCGCCATTTCGCCGGTGCCCGCGGTGAGAAACTTTGGTATCCAAATAGCGTGCGCAGTGGCATGCAACTACATCGTCGCGTTGTTGGTTTTCCCTGGCATTCTGTATCGACATCTCGAGCGACGCAGCGCATCTGAGGCGAGGAGGGTATCAGAAGACGTCGAATGCACGACACCGCTCCGTCGCGACTCTTCCTTTGCGAAGATTTCATCGGCGGTGTATGAGCCGTTTGTGCGGTGGCGTGAGCGTTTGATTGCTGCACCACGCGCAAGCACGGCGTTACGCCTTGCGGTGCTCGCCATGTATGGTGTCTTCGCCGTGTATTTGATCGCCGGCATTCCAACAGTACGCCTTGGACTCGAAATGCGGGACGTCATACCGAGCGATTCTTACATGGCGCCGTTCGTGGCGGAGATGGAGCATCGATTCGCCACGTATCCTGTCTTCGTCTTCGTCTCGAATGTCGATTTTGCTCGGTACGCCGTGGCGTTGCGAGAACTCGAGCGCGACTTTCTCGACGTCGCGCACGTCGACGCAACGCACGGGTCAACCAACTTCATGATTTACTACACCGAATACGCGGAATCGAGAGTTGCGGGCGGGCATTCGTGTTCGCTGAACGACACGCGTTGGTACTACGACGCCACGAGGGCGGCGGAACCTTACGATTCGTGCGCTGCGGACGCGCTCGACGAGAATCAAACGTTTACATGCATGGTAAAGTGCTTAGCACACGTACCTCAGACGCAATCGAAGCGGTGCGAATTCCACAAAGGCGCGAGCCGCGAGCGAAGTCGATGCTACTGCCCTCATCGACTGATTTACAACGAAGACGCATTCGTTCGCGAGTTCCCGGCTTTTCTCGCCGGCGGTCAGCGCGGCGAAATTTCGCGCGCGTTCACAACACTCGGAAGCAACGCGTCAATCGTCACGAGCGCCAGGCTGTTGTTTTACGTCGAAGACGTTTTCGACGTTGACGATAAACTCGCGCACATCCGCCAGGCTCGAAGCGCGTTGAAGAATTCTGACATCGTCGCTCGAGGAGGTGCCCGAGCCTTCCCATTCGACGTAGCGCTGTATGCGATGAACGAACAGTACTTGAACATCAAGTCAAACACGTGGCGAGCGCTCATCATAGGACTCGTGACGTCCACAATCATTATGTTCGTTGCTTTTCGCGGCGACGTTCGAGCGACTATGGTGGCCTCTGCGACGCTCGCGTTCACACAAGCTGAGCTCTTCGGCGCCATGGGTCGGTTCAATGTCAAGCTCAACGGCGCATCCATGGCGAACTTGATCATTTCGACCGGTGTCGTGAATGAATTCATCGCTCACATGTCCCGCGCGTTTTTCTCTTCCGACCGGCGCGCGGGCGCCGCCTTCGCATCCATCGCTCCCGCTTTGTTCAACGCTGGAGTGACCACGTTCCTTGGTGTCATCCCGAGCGCGTTCGCGCGGTACGAGTACTTCCGCGTGTACTTTTTCAGTCAATGGTGCGTGATTTTGCTCTTCGCCGTGGCGAATGGCGTCGTCTTTCTACCAATAGCGCTCAGTCTCTTCGCGTGAGCCCCGAGCGCCGAAAACCTCAAGGTCCTTGTCCCCATCTTCATCCTCACTTTCAAACGCGCGACATCATGTCGTCTGCCGCGCTCGCGGCTCGTCGTGCCGTCGCTTCGCCGTCGACGCAATGTTCCGCGTCGACGCAAACGCTCAAGCACCGCGTCATCGCGACGCGACGCGCTCGAGACAGTCGCCGGGCGTCCTCGGCCTCGGCTTCGGCGTCCGAGTCCGCGCAGCTTCTGCGCGGTCGTACCGTCGCGAACAAGCTCGCAGACACGTCGCTGTTCTTAATCGGTATCATGGGGTCCGGAAAGTCCACCGTCGGGGCGTCGCTGGCGAAAGCGCTCGGGTACAATCACTTGGACACGGATGAGCTCATCAAGAGCGTGACAAAGAAGACGCCGAGCGAGCTCTTCGCCGAGGCGGGCGAGAGCGAATTTCGCGCCATCGAGAGCATGATCCTCGCCGAAGTCGCGGCGTACAAGCGATGCGTCATATCTACGGGCGGTGGTATCGTGTGCGAGAAGACGAATTGGATGCACCTGCACAACGGCGTCACCGTGCGCCTGCACGGCGACTCCGAGCTCTTGGCGCGCCGCGTCCTCGCCGACGGCGTCGAAAAGCGTCCCTTACTCTCCGGCGACACCAGCGGCGAGGAACAACCGACGATCGATTCCATCGTCGCCAAGATCAACGCTCTGTTAGAAACGCGCGAAACGATGTACAAGCAGGCAGACATCACCGTCCCGCTCGGCGCGCGCGACGACGCCGACGGCGCCCCCGTCGACGTCGTCGTCGATCGTCTCTTGACCGCCCTTGAAGAGCGCGTCGAAGCTGACGCGGTTCAAAACAAATTACACAACGAGCCGCGAGAGGGCGACATCACCGTCACCGATCCTCGCGGCGAACTCGGCCCGAGGCCCGAGCGTCCGGGGCCGTAGGCCATTTCTCCTAAAATTCTTTGAGTTGTGATTCAACGCGACCCCTTAAATACGAGCGACTCCCCGTCATCGACGCCGACCTCGCGCGCGCGCCGCTGCCCTCAAAAGCCCTAACACGTGTGCTCGCGTCCGTCTTTTCCCGACGCGCCGACGCACGTCGCGCCCGCACGCGCACGCGAACGCAAGAAAGTTTTCCTTTCGTCCCACGCACCGCTCGAACGCACGCTCGGTCGATCCGTGTCGCGCGCACATACGTCGATCGCACAACCGATCGTCGCATCTTTCGTCGATCCATCCATCGTCGAACGTAACCTCCGTTTCGCGCGCTTGGACGCCGTAAACGCCGCACGACATGTCTCTCATCGTTGGAGATGATTTTCAACACATCATTCGCGTCCTGAACACCAACGTGGACGGTCGCGAGAAGGTGATGTACTCGTTGACGAAGATCAAGGGTATCGGCCGCCGATTTTCCAACTTGGTGTGCAAAAAGGCTGAGATTGATCTCGGGAAGCGCGCCGGTGAGCTGAGCGCGGCTGAGTTGGAATCGTTGATGGTGATCGTGTCTAACCCGCGACAGTTCAGGATTCCGGATTGGTTCTTGAACCGCAAGCACGACTTCAAGGATGGCAAGTTTTCGCAGCTGGTGTCGAACCAACTCGACACGAAGTTGCGCGACGATTTGGAACGCTTGAAGAAGATGCGTAACCACAGAGGTCTCCGACACTACTGGGGTATTCGTGTCAGAGGGCAACACACGAAGACCACTGGACGTGGCCGTCGTTAATTTTCTGCGAGACGTCGAGCGGCGTATTCGCCGCCCGGCAAAGCCGAAAACCCTTAGCGATATTAGATGCTCGTCGTACGATGTAGTACACTCCACACCATTCACAAATCGCCGTGACGCTAAAATAAAGCTAGATTACATCGCTAATTCGCTAGTTCGCGTCGCTCGGCGCGCCGCTCGCCTCGTCCACCTCGTCCGCGGGTGGCAGCGGGAATAACAGCTTGAGGCGATACGCGTCGCGCCCGCTCAAGTAGTACCTCGACAACGCCTTATCCCTGATGAATCCTAATGATTGATACAACCGCAGCGCCCCCTCGTTCGTCGTCTCTGCCTCTAACACGCACTCATCCGCGCCTCTTTCTTGCATCACGGCCAGCGCGCGCGACACGAGCTCGCTCCCGAGCTTCAATTTGCGCGCGCGCTTATCCACCACCAGCATCCCCACGTACCCCCGCATCATCTCCCGGTGCTTCTCGAGCTTACACACGATGACACCCACGCACTCGCGCGAGGACGAATCGATCGCCATGAAGCACAGCTCGGGCCAGTTGTTCAAGAAGTACCGGTAGGTGAAGATGGAGTAAGGTTCGCTGAGTTCTCGATCGATTATGCTCGCGATGAGCGGGAGCTGCGTGTCTTCATCGACGTATTGTTCGAAGAACACGTCGAGCTTCGTGGGATCGAACGCGCTCGCGGGAGAGGGCGCCATGAGGCGCCGCGTGCGGAGTGGCGTTGTGCCGACGCGCGGGAGGTTCGGGACGCTAAGGTGGCGACTTATTACAAGCTAAGATACTATTTCGTCGCGTACGCCATTTCGTCTTGCCCGGCGGCAACTTTTTTCAAAATTTCAATCACGGGATCGTGCCAGTTCTCCACGCGCTTGCGCATCGCGCTCCAATTCTCGCCGTGGCGAGGATCGGCCCGCGCGCAACGCTCGGCGACGGCTTGGGCGGCTTGCTCGCCCGCGGTTTGGAGTTCGAATTTGTAATACGACGCCCAGTGGTCACCAATGTCGGGTGCTATTGTCACCGCGCGGTTCCACCAGCTTCGGGCTTTGTCGAGTTTGCGGTCGGCCCAGAACAAAATGGCGATGGCGGCGATGATGTACGGATCGTTGTCGCACCGCCGCAACGCGTCGACAGATTTCGATTTCCTTTGCGGGCGAGGCGCAAATCGCACGGACTCGGCAAGGAGCAAACCGCTCGTTGGGCACTCTTGCAGTGCACGCGCGATCGTGCTCTCGGCGAGCTGGATGTTTCCGCTCTCGCGCTCTTGACGTACGGCGGCGAGCCACAAGTGTTCGTTGGAGGGATTCTTCGCGCGCGCGGTTTCGAGAATGATTCTCGCCTTGGACGCGTTCCCACTGCGCATCTCAAAACTTGAAAGCGCAATCCATAACGGAATCGCGTTCGGGCACTTCTTCGTGCCTTGCGTGTACGCGTGTCGGACTTGCTCGGCGCGCTTCTCCCCGGCGCGCTGTTCAAGTTGCCCGAGTTGCATCCAAAGTTTCCAAAACGTCGGAAACTTTTCGATGCCTTCATCGAGAAGCTTGCGTTCGGCTTTTTCATCACCCGCCTCGCGCTCGACAAGCGCAGATTTCATCCAAACCCGCGCACAGTCGGCCAAACGTTCTCGCGCCTTGGCGAGCAACATGCGCGCGCGATCAATTTCGCCGTTTTCAAACTCCAATTTGAAAGCCGCGAGCCAAATCTCTTCCGAGTCCGGGTTGGCGTCGAAGGCTGATTGTAAAATCTCGCGCGCTCGCGTGACGTCGCCGCTGAGCCAGCGCTCTTTCGCGCCCATGAGCCACAAGATTTCAGCGTTGGGGCAAAAAGTCACCGCCTTGCGCAAGACGGCGTCGACGGAATCAGGCGTACCGAATCGCTTTTCCAACATCGCCGCTTTCATCCACAAACCCTTCTTGTGCGAAAATCCTGAATCTAGCGCGTGCGCATAAATCGCGCGCGCGGTCTCGGCGCTCTCGCGCTTCATACACTCCTCCGCGTCCGCCTTCCAAGTGCGTTTTTTGTCCTCTTCCTCCACGCCTTCGCCTATGGTCGCCTTGACGATCGCCCGACACGTCGCAATCGACGGTGGTTCGGCTTTTTCAGCGATTTCCGCTTCTTTGATCCAACTCTCGCGATCGATGGTGACGCCGTGCGATTTGAGCGACTTGACCGCGCGCGCGATGATTTTCTCCACCATTTTTTCGTTCCCATTCGCCTCCTCGAGCTTCGCCGCGGTGATCCAAATCTGAGGCTCGCGCGGTAATGTTTCGCGTGCCTTGTTCAGCACCTTACGACCGTTCTCAGTGGTCTCCAAACGCGCCAGCGCGAGCCAAAGTTCGACGTGCTGCGGACAACATTCCGTCGCGCGCGCGAGCAACACCTTGGCGTCGTCCTCGGCGCTCAAGTCCACGAGCGCCTTCCACAATCGCACAGAATTCGGCACGTTCTCCAACGCTCGCCGCAACACGCGCCGCTTACGCTCATCTTCAATCTCTAATTGCGCCGCTTGCATCCAAATCTTCACCGAATTCGGCAACGTTTGCACGCCGCGCGCTAAAATTGCCTTGGCGTTCTCCGGCGTGTTCAACCGCGCCGCCTCGATCCACACGTCTTCGTTCTTCGGACACTCCTCGCACCCTTTTTGCATGAACACTCGCGCTTGTTGTAATTTACCCGCGAGTTCCTCCAAACGCGCCGCCGCAATCCACCCCGGGCCGTGCTTGGGGTTGGTGTTGATGACGCTCTTGAGCAGCAAACGCGCCTTTTTAATGTCAGAAATCTCCGCCGCGCTCGTGATCTTCTGCGAGCCTAAATCGGTCAAGTACCCCTTCGGATCGATCGTCGTTTGACCCGTGACGCTATCGCTTAATCGGTCGAGCTTCAACCCCAAAACCGTCCCTCGACCTTCGCCCACCGCCGTCAAGTCTTGCTCGCCGCCCGCGTCCGCCGCCGTGTTCACCGTCTCCTTCTCCGCCAACGCCTTGGCCAGCAGCGTATCGGGCGCGGGCATGAACCCCACGTTCAGTTTTTTCTTCTTGATCGTGTAGTCCCCGATATCCGGAATCGCGTCCCACTCCGCGTACGACACGTCCTTCAGCCCGCGCTTCAAGTCGCGAAACGTCTCCACGATTTTCGGATTCTCATCCCTAAACTTTTCCATCTGTTCCCTCTCCCGCCGCTCTCGCGCGTCCCTCCGCCTCGAGTCCATCCTCTCATCGATCTGCGCCCATATCTCATCCGCCTCCGCGTCGTCGTCGTCGTACGTCGACGCGTCCCGGCCGAACAATCCGTCTTCGCCGCCGTCGCCGCTTCTCCCGCCGTCCTCGTCTCGCTCCTACTCGCGCGCGCCGTCCTCGTCAGTCGTTCGCCGGCATCATCCGCGCGCGCGTCCATCGCATCGCGCCTCCGTCGCGTCGTCGCGTCGTCGCGTCGTCGCGTCGTCGTCGTCGTTTCGTTCCCGCACCTTGTCCCCCGCCGCCGCGACCTGTCCCGGCCCGATGTCGCTCCGCGTCGTGAACCCCGCGGCGCCGCGACCGAGTCCCGGGACGTAACCCGCGGGCGCGGGCGCGTCGCCGAACGGCGCCACCGGCGCGCGAAGCGCGCGCGACGCTCGGTTCGACATGGATTCGCGCGTCGTCGAATGACGCATCGATCGCGACGCGTTCGCCGCAGATCGCGGCGCGCGCGATGTCGAACGAGAGCGACGGCGAGGACGCGCGCGCGACGGAGGATGAGGTGCGCGCGATCGCGGCGCGCGGGCGCGAACGCGCGCTTCGAGACGACGCACGCGGACGATGCGCGATGCGATGCGTGATTGGACTGACGGCGTCGGTTTGAACGCGCAGGTCGACGACGCGCGCGACGACGCGCGCGACGAAGAGGACGACGACGAGGAAGACGCGGACGTCGACGAGGCGACGGGGAATTACTTCGGACGCGCGGCGAAGGCGCCGCCGGCGCCCGAGGGCGCGAATCCGTTCGCGGCGAGCGCGGCGACGCCGTCGGACGACGTGAACGCGATGATCGAACAGGCGAAAGCGCAGGTGGAGGCGCAGCGGGCGAAGCGAGAGATCGAAGAGGCGAAGGATCGGGAGCGGGAGCGACGGGCGTTCGAGGATCAGGGGCGGGAGTACGTGGCGAGGAGGAAGCCGGGGGAGGCGAGCGAGTCGCCGGCGAGCTCGTCGGGCGGGAGGCGAAAGGTGGTCAAGGCGAAGCGACCGGGACAATCGCCGTTGGGTGGAACCGGGGACGGTGGTAAGACGACGTCGAACGCGTTCGCGGGGTTCGCGGCGCTCACGGGTGGGGCGAAGAGGGAGGACGCGGACGCCGGTCGATCGAGCGTGTTTTCGCGGCTGAGCGGCGCGCCCGTCGAGGCGGATGACGACGACGACGCGCGCGAGGCGAAGGCTGAGAAGACGAAACCGGCGGGGTTATTTTCGTTTCCCACCGCGGCGCCGTCGACGAGCGCGGAACCGGCGAAAGCGGCGACGTTTGGATTTTTCGCGCCGCCGCCGTTGACCAAGGACACCTTGCACACCCAGCGCACGGCGAAAATTAAACTCACCGAGAGCGACGACGACGACGACGACGACGCGAAGAAGTCCGCGCCCGCGCCGCCGCCGACCGCGTTAACGAACGCGCCGCCCGCGAAGGCGGTGAAAAAAGTCAAGACCGCCTTAGCCATAGAACTCGGCTTGTAAACGCGCGCGCGTCGCAGTCGCAGTCGCGTCGCGGTCAAACCGCACTTCAAACCATGCCGCGTAAAAAGTCAAAGCCCGCGCGTTGGGGGCTGTTCATCGCGCCGACGCGTAAACCCACTGACCCGTGCGACCGGTGCGAAGCGCCTGCCCTCACGACGACGAAACGAGCGGAACGAGACACACAGACACAGAAGCAGAGCGCCGCGCCGAGGCCGAGGCCGCGGCGCGACGACGCGAGTCCGCATGGGAGGGGCGACGTCACGCGCGTCGCCGCGGCGGCGTCGACGCGCGGGTACCCGTCACCAAATATTAACGCGCGATCGCGCGGAGGAGTCGAGGGCGAGACGTCGGCGACGCATCGGACGACGTCGAAGGAGACTGGTCTCGTCGAGAACGTCGATACGGCGTCGCGATCGAAGAAAGCTAGGACGGAGCAGATGGTGAATGTGGAGGCGCCCGAGACGCCGCGGGGTGTTTCGCCGCCGCCGCCGCCGCCGCTGCCGCCACCGTTCGAATCCGAGCCCACCGCCTTTTCTCGCGAAGACTTTCAGGCGCTTCCATCTCGTATCGAGGCGATTCGAAAAGAGTCCGACGCGCGGGCGTCAGAGATTGCGCATCTGCGCACGGTCAATCAGCAGTTACGCGCGGAAATTCGCAAGGAGAAAGCTGCGCGAGAGGAGACCGAGGCGATCGCGAAGATGCGTGCGAATGGCGAAGAGCGCGAGTACGAGGCGCAAATCTCAGCCCTGCGGAAAAACGTGGAGCGCCTGCGCGAGGATTACAATCGTATTCAAGCGGAGACGGAGAACGTGCATTCGCACAATGGCGCGTGCGTGGTGCTTAATGAAGAGAAAAAATCGTTTTTAACCGACCGCGACGAGTTGAAACGACGTTGCGACTCGTTGCAACGTCATTTGGTTGACGCACTCGAACGATATGAAAAATTGGATGCGGAGAAGACGTCTTTAGAAGGCGAGAATGAAAAGCTCAACTACGATGTGGAGTTACTCTCCTCTGCCGAGACTGAAAATGTGCAACTGAAGTCGAAAATCGCCGAGTTGCAAAAGGAGCTCGCATCGTGCTCAGACGCCGAGCTGCGAGACGAGGTGAAGCGCTTGACTGTGGAGAACAAATCAATTTCTGAAATGTCCAAGTCACTCAAATCCACGTCCGAGCAACTCAGGAGGGAAGTGGAGGAGTTTAGAGTCGATGCGGCGCGGAAAATGAGAGAAATCCCGTCGCTAAAGATGGCATTAGAGCGCACGCAAAGTGAACTCCAGGCCTCTACGACTGAGCTCGCTCTACGAAACAAGTGTTTGAGCGCGAAGGATGAAACGATTGCCGTGTTGATGAACAAGCTCCGCGACGCCAATGAAGACATCGAACAGTGTAGTTTACGGTCGGAAAAGCGCAACTCTGAACCGAATACTGGATGTCCTAAAGCATTCCAACTAGAGGCGACTCGATACCGCGCCGCTTTCATCGCAGCCCGAGCAACGAATGAGACGTTCAGAGTTGAGACATTGAAGCAACTCGAAGCCACGAAAAAGAAACTTCTACAAGAGCGTCTCAACGTCAAGCTTCTCGAAACCGAAAATCGTACGCTCAAGGAAAGCCGCGAGTTGACGGACAAATCGGTCGAAAACTTGGTTGAAAAAATCAAAGTCGACTTGGCGCACGATCTCAGCGAAGCGCTCTCGGCGGCGCGAGATCTCAGCACTGCCTCACAGCGGTGTGCAGATCGATGCTCGAAGGAGCCAGAGGCGAAGAAGGAAGCTAAAGATCCAAAGGCAAAGAAGGCGCCGGAACCCAAGGTGGAAGTTCCAGGAATGAAAAAGCCGCTCAATGCCTTCTTAGCGTTTTCGGTGGACGAACGCCCGTCAGTCAAGGCGGAAAATCCAACCTTTAACTTCCGCGAAGTCGGCAAGGCGCTCGGCGAGCGGTGGGCCTCGCTCGATCCAGAACGCAAAGCCAAGTACGAGAGCGATTGGAAGACGGCGAACGAGGCGTACACTGCCGCGCTTGCAAAAGCTCGCGGACACTTTGGTAGCGTCCAGCGAATCGTCTAGCTAACCTTAGATAAACCGACGCCGTGAAATGAACGAAACGAGAAACCGCTCGCGGTCCAACCGCCGCGCTCGCCGCGCCGCGCCGCACACACCCACGCGCGAGCGGTGGTCATGACCGCGCGAACTCGCCCCCGCGCGCGTCCAACGCGTAAACGCGCGTTCCTCGAGTCGTGTGTGGTGCTCGCGTCGTGTGCGGTGCTGTGTACGCGCGCGTCGAGCGCGCGCGCGGAAGATCTTCAACGAGGATCGACTTCGAACTCCATCGGTCGTTCGCTCCTCGCGGGCTCGAAATACGATCGCGGCGACGACATCGCGCTGTTCGCGAACAAGGTTGGACCTTTTCACAATCCGAGTGAGGTGCGTGCGCGGTTTCGCGCGTCGACATCGTAGTGGAAAAATCGAACGCGCGCGCGCGGCGAATTGATTAATCCAAACGCGACGACGCGGTCGAAATGTCTTGTGAATGCGCGCGAACGCGCGTCGAGGGAGATGCGGATGCGAACGTTAAGACTGACTCGAATTCGCTCGTCGCGCCCGGCTCGTTCGCGCAGACATATCAGTATTACGATTTCCCGTTTTGTCGCTCGCCCGAAGGCGTCAAGCGCGAGCGAACGGATTTGGGTGAAGTACTGGGTGGGGATAGGCTCGCCAAGTCTCCTTATGAGATAGAATTTGGCATCGATAAGGAGAATGTGGACTTGTGCACGCAGTTTTTAGAGCGGAAAGAGGTGGAGAAGTTTCGCCGGGCGGTGAAGAATGACTACTACTTTCAAATGTCGTTCGACGACTTGCCGATTTGGGGCTTCATCGGGAAAGTGGAGAAGATCATGCGCGGGGGGGCGGCGGCAGAGAACAGGTATTTCTTGTTCACGCACGTGCACTTTGAGATTTCGTACAACGAAGATCGAGTGATTGAGATCAACTTGAGTACGGATCCATTGAAGACGGTAGATATCACGGCGGACGAGGCGATGTCGATGCGGTTTTCTTATAGCGTGCATTGGAAACCGACGACGACGGCGTTTAAGGATAGAATGGATAAGTACTCGCGGTATTCTTTCTTACCCGAGCACCTGGAGATTCATTGGTTTAGCATCATCAACTCGTGCGTGACGGTTATTTTGATGATGGGCTTCTTAGCGTCAATTTTGTTGAGAGTGTTGAAGAATGACTTTGTCAAGTTTGCGCGAGACGAAGAAATGTTGGAGTCTCAAGAAGAGTCCGGTTGGAAGTATGTGCACGGCGATGTGTTCCGATTCCCGCGGGGCAGGTCGCTGTTCGCCGCCATAATAGGCACTGGAACGCAACTCTTCTTTCTCGTCATCTTCGTCTTCATGTTGGCCCTCGTTGGCGCGTTTTACCCGTACAGCATGGGTGCAGTCACCGCGGCATGTTTGATCATGTACTCGCTCACCGCAGGCATCGCAGGCTACGTCTCGGCGAATACGTACAGACAAATGGGTGGTGAAAACTGGGTGCGAAACGTGCTGTTGACGTGCGTCTTGTTTTGCGGCCCGCTCGGCGTGTTGTTCTCGTTTTTGAACACCGTCGCCATCGCGTACAGGAGCACGGCGGCGTTACCTTTCGGTACCATCGTACTCATCGTCTTGCTTTGGGCCATCGTCACCATTCCTCTCACCATCGTCGGAGGCATAGCCGGTAAAAACGCCAAGGCAGAGTTCAACGCGCCGGTGCGAACAACGAAGTATCCGCGCGACATCCCAGCGCTGCCATGGTACCGCGCGACGATTCCGCAGATGTGCATCGCGAGCTTCTTGCCATTCAGCGCTATTTACATCGAGTTGTTCTACATTTTCGCTTCGGTTTGGGGACACAAGGTGTACACGATTTATAGCGTACTCTTCGTCGTCTTCGTCATTCTCATCCTCGTCACGGCGTTTATGACGATTTCGCTGACGTACTTTCAGCTCACCGCGGAAGACCACGAATGGTGGTGGCGTTCGGTGCTGTGCGGTGGCAGTACCGCGATCGCGATCTTCGGTTACGCGTTCTATTATTATCATTTGCGAAGCGACATGACGGGCTTTTTGCAGAGCACGTACTACTTCGGATACATGGCCATTATTTGTTACGGTTGGTTTTTGTTGCTCGGCACCGTCGGGCACAAGGCGAGCCTGCTCTTCGTGCGTCACATTTACCGAGCGATCAAGTGCGATTAGATGATGATTTAGAATGAAACTCCAGTGTACAATATTATATTCAAGCGAGAGCTGCTTCACGCACCTTTTTCCTCTGCGAGCGCCGACACGGCGGCGAGCGCGGAAATTGCCGCCGTCTCCACGCGTAAACGCAACGACCCTAAACCAACCGGCCGTGCGCCCGCCGCGATCATCGCCTTCAACTCTTCGTCCGTAAAATCTCCCTCGGGCCCGATGACGATCCGTCCCGAGCGCAAGTCTAGTCCCGAAGCGCGCGCGACGTCGGCGATGGGCGGCGCGCCCGCCGCCGCGAGCAACGTCAACCGCTCGCCACAATCTTTCGCGATTTCTTCGCAAAGCGCCTCGACACCGATCGGCGGCGCAACCTGTAAGCCGTACACGCGCAAGCTTTGTTTACTCGCCGCGTGCGCGACGCGCCCCCACCGACCCTCGCGCCCGCTCGCCGTCGAGCCGTCGTCGTCGCCGCCGCTCGCGCGTCGATTCCCCGACCGCTTCTTATCCCCGTCCCTATCCCCACCCCCGATCGCCCCCGATCGCGTCGTCAACAACGGTACGAGCGTGCGCGCGCCGAGTTCCGCGCACTTTTCGACCAACCAGTCCCCTCGTCCGCCCTTTAATCCGCCGAACGCGCTCGCGACGTCCCAAGCCGTCCCGCTCCCGAGCGCGTCCGCCACCATCTCCTCCACCTCCACCGTCGCCCCCACGCCGTCCACGGCGCACAGCCTCGCGATGCCGAGCGTCCCTCGACCGTCGCACACTTCCAAACGATCGCCCGGTTTCAACCGAAGCGCCTTGGTGGCGTGTCGCGTCTCCTCGCGCGAGAGCGTCACCGCGGCGCCGCGCGCAAAGTCCGCGTCCACGTAGAACCGGTGAAGAGACGGCGCGTGCAGGCGCGCGAGATCATCGTTCGTCGCGCGCGTCGCGCCGCCGCGCGCGGCGACGGTCGACGCGGGCGCGAGCCGGTGTTTTCCGAGGCGAGAAAAAGTGCACTTTTGTCCCGAAGCGCGCGCGCCGCCGGCAATTTTCACGCGCGCGCGGGCGTCGCGCGCGCACGCGCGGGCGAGCGCGATGGCGCGCGTCACTTCGCGCGTCGCGAGCGAGCGCGACATGGCGAGTCGGCGTGTGGTGGCACGGTAGTGTTACAAACGCGCGCGCGGCGGTTGGAGTCGGACTCGGCCGAGCGCGACTAAAAGAAGCGACCGGCCAAGACGACGACCAAGACGGCGACGACGACGGAGGAATTCGTGCGCACGAAATCCACGGCTTCGTTGGCGCGATTGGTGGCGATCGTGGCGCCGGCGCCGACGGCGATGCCGAGGAGGAATAAAAAGTAGGCGGACCAGTCCGGGAGCTCGCGACCGGCGATGAAGGTGCCGTGGGGCGGCGGACACGCGAGGTCGCCGCGCTTGAAGCCGGTGCCGAGGAGAGAGAGCTGAAATCTTGGAATGATGTGCGCGCAAAGCGCGGATTCTTTGATTTCGGCGGTGGCGAGCGCGTGGCGGGCGCTGACAGTGGTGTAGTGGTTCATGAGCGTGTGCACGATGCCCGTGGTGACGTGTTCGGTGAGATTGAAGCGCGTCGACGGCTCTTCGACAAAGTCGTCGTCGCCTTCGTACTGCACCGCGGACCAAGCGCCAGAGATTGAATCGGTGAACTTGTCGAGCGAATCCAAAAGCGCGAACCGACGCTTCTTCTCTACGATGAGGGCGTCGATTTTCGCCGTCGACGCTAAATAATCGCTCAGGCGCGCGGCGCAGCGGTTGACGCGCTTCTCCGAAAGCTTCATCTTTTCTTCCATGTCTTGGCACAAAATTTTACCATCCGACGTGTCCATGTTCGCGTCGTACGAGCACAAGCTTTTCGCTTCGGTGCTCAAACCTTGAAGCTCGCCCAAGACGGCGTTCATGGCGTTGACGACGTCCAACATATCGCTCGTCGAATCCAACAGCGTCGGCCCGCGCACGAACGCTTCCATTCGATCCGACATCAATCCCACCGCGACGCCTCCGTGATTACTTCTCAGCTCCTCGAACGCGTGCCCGATCGACGTCTTCAAGCGCGAAAGCTCCATCTCTAACATCGTCAAGTCGTCCCCGGCGCCTCCCGCCGCGCGCTTCGCTCGCGCCCTTTTCAACTTTTCCAGCACTTCCAAGAACCGTTTCAGCGCCCCATCCGCGCGCGACACCATCATCGTCCGTTCTTCCTTGCACCGCGTCTTCCACGCTCGATTCATTTCGCGTTTACATTTCGTCTTCGCCTGCGCTCGCGTGTCCTGTTCGCCGCACAGCGACCGCGCGTGTCTCTTGCACGCCTTCGACTCCTCGCGCAGCGCGTCGCACACGTCCGCGCGGTATCGACACCCGATCACTCGCACTCCCGTCAGGTTCACCGGCGCGCGGAACGGCGCCGCGTTCAGCGGCGCCGCGCACCGCTCGCACTCGACGTCTTCGGGACACCGCAAGCCGTTGGTGTTGAACACGCCCGAGGCGTTCACGCTCGCGCGTCGCGCCCCCTCCGCGTCGCGCGCCATCGCTGCGTTCGACAGGTAGCGTTCGCGCGCCGTCAGTCCGATATCGCGCCGTCGCGTTTCGCCGCTCTCGCGCGCGTCGACGCGCATTCGCTCGACGCGCGCGTTCCCCACGATCGTTCCCTCCGCGCGCGCGCGCGCCGTCGTCGAGCCGCCGCGACGCGTCGCGACGAGCGCCCTACGTCACGCACCCAAGCCGCACGCGAGCGCGAGCGCGAGCGCGCGTCGAACCGACCGACCGCGCATCGCCGCCGCCGCGAGTCGCGCTCTGCCGCGCGCCGACGCCGACGCGCGCGAAACGAATCGAAACGCGCGCTCGAGGCAAAGATACAGAGATACAAAAAATACAAATCAAAATCCATCGTCGCTCGCGCCTGATCCCGCGCGCACGGTCACCGTGACGCCGCTCGCGTACGCCGCGTCGACGTCCGCGTCGTCCCGCTCGACCGCGTCCCCGACCCCATTCGCCGCGCGCGCGCCCTCGTCGTCCACCAAACCGAGCGCGACGCGCTCCGCGTCCCTCCGCGCCTTCCTCGCCGCGATTCGCTCGCGTCGCGCGCGCTGCTCGGCGTCGTGCTGCGCTTGCTTTCGTCGTCCAACCTTGCGCTTGCGGTACCCGGTGACCCAATCTTTACGCTTCGCGTCGTCGAACGTCGCCTCGCCGAACGCCGCGGTCGCGCTCTTGTGTCGCGCGACGCCGCCCTTTTCGCGCTTGGCCGTGCCCGTGCCGCTCTTCGGTCGCTGATGGCGCTTCTTGGGCGAATCTTTCGGTTTCGGTTTCATTTCGGCGCGCCGTAGAGTGGCGACGGCGCGCCGTTCGCGCGCGCGATTCGACCGCGCGGCGCGGCGTCGCGCGCGCCGCGATCGCGCGCGCGCGCCCGAGTCGGTCTCGGGCGCGTCGCGCGTCCGCGCGCGCCTCGATAACGCTTGAAAGCGACGACGCGCCGACCGATGACGACGACGCGCGCGACGCGCGCGCGACCGAGCGCGAGCGACGGCGAGGAGGTGCTCGAACTGCAGCGCGCGGTGAAGCGCATGCACACGGGACGCGCGCGCGAGGACGAGGACGAGGACGAGGCGCGCGCGGGCGCGTACGCCGAGGTGAACGCGATGCTTCGCGCGCTGCACTTTGAACGCGCGCGAAGGTTGGGAAAGGCGACGCCGGCGGGCGAGACGACGGTGGGGGACGGCGCGACGGGGTAGCGTAGACTGGGTGTAAAATAATCAACGCGCGCTGTAGACGCGGACGCGACGCGACGCGACGCGAGACGGGCTTCGTCGTCGAGGCGTCATCGAGGCGTCGACGACGCGTCGACGACGATCGGGGAATCGACCCAATCGGACGCGCTGATGGGTTTGGGTGGTTCCGCGGTCGGGGGTGAGAGCGGCGCGCGCGGCGAATTGTCCGCGGACGTCGCGTTGGAGCTGCGCGGCGACCTCGGCGGTCGCGACCGTTTGGGATTCGGCGCGGGCGCGGTGTTGACGCGCAAATTCGCCATGCGAAGCGATTTGGCGCGCTGTTGCGAGTCGTGCTGCGCTTGCATGGCGTGCGCCAGCGCGGCGCGATCCTTGCCGTCCATGTCTACCGACCTTTCGTCGTCGTCGCCGTCGCCGAACGCGCTGCCGATTTCGCTGCCGAAATCTTCGTGCGACGGCGCGTGCGATCCAAAGTTGACGTGCGACGGCGCGTGATTTTCCGACATCACGCTCGTCGCATCGCTCTGCGCGTACTCACTAAAGTTCTCGAGATCGAAATTGTGATCTCGCATGTTTTTGTACTTTTTGATAGCCTTTTGCATCTCCTTCGCGTTCGTCAACGCCGGGACGTCGAGGCTGACGGGTTGGACGTCGTCCTCGTCGCCGACGCTAAACGCCTCGGGCGTTCGTTTCCCACTTTCCACGTCAAACGCGGGGACACTACTCGTACCGTACATGTCGCTCGCTTTCGTGCGTCGCGACTTCGATGAGAGAGACATATTGATCCGTCGAGGCGGCGCCAACGTCGCCGCCGCCGTCGTAGACGACAGTAACCCCGCGCGCTCTTCGACGCTCGACGTCTTGGCGCGACGGTAGCGCTCGCTACTTCTCGGACCGCACTTGTCATCCCAGCTTCCCGCGGCGACGTACACGCAGCACGCCGCGATGCCGAACCCAATCACGGAAACGAGTGAAATCGTCCCCGCCCCTGACCCGCCCGTCGGGGCCCACTTCATGAGTTCGATCGACGCGCGAATCGTGGCGACGACGAAGGCCATCTCGAAGACGATTTGCCAAATCTCACTCTTCGAGCAAGAAGTCTCGTCGGCGCCGCGATCGGCTTCGCTCAGCTCGACGTCGCCATTTCCAAGCTTTGGCGTGCGCAGCTGACTCACGGGGGCGTCGAAGGAAGGGTAGGTGGAACCGAAAATGCCGCGCACGTATCCGGTGCAGTACACGGCGATCATGCCGAGCGACACGCACGCGTGCGGGCCGATCCAGCTCAGTTTGCGCAACGTCGTGCGCATCGTGCTCATCGCCTCGCCCGTGGACTTCGGGGGCGAGCGAACTTTACCTTCTACATCAGACATCGCGAACGTATCCGCCTTCAAGATGAGCAACAGGGGTAAAAAGTACAACCAAACGGCGCCGTGAATCACGTGCTGGGCGTTGCCGAGCCACATGCCGTCGAAAATGAGCTCAGGGAGGAGTAATAACCACACGGCGAGGAGCAACCATTGCGCCGGACGCACGATTGTGAGCGCAAACCACAAGCGAGCGACGTTCCCGTTCAAAACCCCGATACCAATGTCCGAGGTCACGCCGTTGAACGAATTGAACAACACGCTAGCCAAGTGTCGCTTGGCTAAATACGCCCACGCCCACATCCATCGTAACTGTTGACTTTTGTACGCGCTTAGCGTCGACGGGAGCTCGGTTTCTATGATGACGTTCGCCGCCGCTTTCCCACTGTACCCAGCCATGCGCGTGCGCATGGACATATCCGTCCCTTCCAGCGCGAGCATGTTTACGTCCCAACCACCGACGGCGCGAAGCGCGGCGGCGCTCCAAATCGCCCCGCTTCCCGGCCGCAGCGCGCACCCAAACGCGCGAATGTACGCCCTGTTCCCTACAATCGCGTCTGCTTCCATCTTAAACGCCTGATGCATCGTCAAGAAGTTTTGCGACGAATTCTTAAACGTCACGTCTGGCTGCACCACCGCCACCTCGCTCCTTCGCTCGCCTCGCTCGTCGTAGAAATACGGCACAATCTTCGCTAAATAATCCTCCTCAACCACCGCGTCGGCGTCTAAAACCACAATCAAATCGGCCGAAGTCCGCGCGCGACCGTACTCCAACGCCGCCGCCTTCGTCTGTCTCGATTTCCCTCTCAGCACCGCGCTCGCTCGCAGCGCGTTGCACACCACCCCGCGTTCCCGCCACTCCGCGCACGCGTCGTCCACCACATCCTCCGTCCCGTCCGAGCTATCGTCCAAGACCTGTATCTCTATCAAATCTTGCGGCCAATGCAGCAGACACGCCGCGTCGATCGCCCGTTTCGCGCACGCCGGCTCGTTGTACATCGGCAACTGCACGCACACGTACGGCGGCGCCTCTCGCGCCGGCGGCTTTTCCTTCACCTTGCCCCTTTTGCTCCCCAGCGCGCGCTCGACGATCGTCAGCGACGCGTACAGCGTGAACACCATCATCGGTGCGTGCGTGAGCGCGAGCGCGAGGAACCATCCCGTGGTTTCGACGGCTTCCACGGCGCCATCCATCGGGGCGTCCATGATTGGTGTTGAGAATCGGCGCGATTATCCGACGTCCGCGCGTCGCGCCGAGGCGTCCTCGCGACCGCGCGGCGACCGAACGCGATGCGCGCGACGCGCGTGCGCGTCGCGGCGATCGCGCGCGGTCAGAACGCGCGCGCGCGCGTGGATGTGCGGCGCATCGCCGAAACTGCGACTGCGCGAGTCGGCGCCGGGGGACGCGTTTTTGCTTTTTTCGCGCGTCTGGCCGCGCGGCGACACCGGGCTAGCTAGTGTGATGACATCGGGCTACTTAGACGCTCGAGGACGCCGCGGCGTCGGACGCGAGGCGCGCGTCGACGCGTCGACGACGCACGCGCTTGAGGACGCGCGCCCTGCGTTCCCACTCGGCGACGTCCCACGGAAAGCCGAGCGGCGAGAGCTGGTCGAGCTGTCGAACGCGACTTCTCGCCGCGCCCTCGGACGTGCCGGGACGCTGAAATCGCCAGTGTCTGATCTGCGCCACCGCGCTGCCGAGTTCGAAACCGACGAGGTCTCTGCGAACGACGACGGGACGGGCGACGCCGAACGGACACGGCATCTTGGCCGGCACCGCGTACGCGCTGGGCACGTTCAGGTGCCCGTGCACTTGCTCGTAAAGCTGCAGCGCCGGAATCAAGCGCTGCGACCAATTGAATTCCTCGTCGTCCCACACGAATTGCATCTTCGACAGCGCGTCGAAACGATCGGGTCGCCCCTCGACGAACGTTCCCTTGGCTCGAATATCGTTGACGCGCTTTCCGAGCGCGAATCCCATGTTGTACGTCTTCAGCGCGTTCGCGCTCGAATACGCCCGCGCGTCCCGCGGCGTCTCGTACGCCATCGGCACGTTCCCGTGTCCGTGTTCCTTGATGTAATACCTCAAACACGGGATGATTTGCTTATAAAACACCCAATCCTCGCCGTCCCACGCAAACGTCTCCCCAGTCGCCTCGCCGACGGCGTCCAGCGCCTTCATCCTCTCCTCGCTCCCCTTCACGAAGTCTCCTCGGTAGCGAATCCGATCCACTCGATTTCCGAGCTTCATTCCCGCGATCGCCGCCGGCGCGTCGCTCGGGACGACGTACGCGCGCGGCACGTTCAGGTGTCCTCGCTCGGCGTAAAACGCGCGCAGCGCCGGCAGCACCTCCTCCTCGAACACCACGCGCGAGCGCGCCGCCTCGGCCTCGCGCGCGTCGTCGCCGATCGCGCGTCGCGCGTCGTCGACCGCGCGTCGCCGTCCGGCGTCTCGCGCGTCGCGCGCGGCGCGCGTTCCCATCGCGACGCCGCGACGACCGACCGCGAATTCGCGCGCGCGCGCGAAGATTCCATCGCACCGCGTCGCGCGCGCGATCCGCGACGCCGCGCGGCGCGCCATCGCGCGCGCGAGCATCGCGCGCGATATCCGGCGGCGCGCGCGACGCGCGAGGACGCGCGCGCGCGGGGTGATGCGGGCGAGCGCGTCGAGGCATCGGGACACCGGGACCGCACTCTCGCGCGCGATGCTCGCGCGCGCGGCGCGCCTCGCGCTCGGGCGCGGCGCGCGCGGATTGTGCGAGAGTAAACCCGTCGTCGCGCACGCGCGGATGGCGTCGAAACGACCGCGAGGCGTCGCGGCGGTGGCTCGAACGAGGGATTTGGATTCGGTTTCGACGCGCGCGACGGCGCGAGTCGGCGCGTCGGCGCCGCGCGCGAGACGAGGGATGAGCGCGGCGCGAGGGATGAATTACGACGACGAACTGTACGACGACGACGACGACGACGACGACCCGTGGGCGGACGAGGAAGACGACGACGACGACGACGACGACGCGTTCGGCGACGACGGAGACGGGACGACGAAATCGTCGAAAGACGCGCTGCGCGGAATCGCGGGACCGAGGATACGGGACGAGTTACCGCTACCGCCGAAGGGGGCGGACACGACGCCGCCGCGACCGGTGACGAAGGACGACGTCGTCGTCTCCTTCGCGCGATCGGGCGGCGCGGGGGGGCAAAACGTGAATAAAGTGAATACTAAAGTCGATATGCGGTTGGACGTCGCCGGGGCGGTCGCCGCGGGGTGGTTGCCGCAGTGGTGCGCGGATCGACTCGTCGTGGCGGAGAAGAATCGCGTCAACTCAAACGGCGAGCTCGTGGTAAACAGCACGCGTCACCGCACGCAGAGTCAAAACGTAGACGACGCGCTAGAAAAGCTTCAGAGTTACATAAATCGCGCCGCCAAGCTCCCGGGGAGTCAATCGGACAAGCGGAAGAAGAAGAAACTTCAAGCCAACGTGGAGAAGGGCAACCGACGGCGCTTACAAGACAAGAAACAGACCTCGCAAAAGAAAACGGAGCGACGGTCGGGGAAGAACATCAAGAACTTCGACGATTATTGAGACCGATCGTCGCTCGGGGAAGACCGTCGAGAACGAGTAGTAATTAAACCCGTCGCCATCCGAACGCGCGTTTTCACCGCGTTCGACCGCCGCGCGCGTCGCGCTTCGACGATTACTGAGTAGTAATTAAACCATTAAACCCATCACCATCCGAACGCGCGTTTTCACCGCGTTCGACCGCCGCGCGCGTCGCGCCGACCTCCGACGCGCGCGCACCGCGGAAAAAGTGCCTCCTGGATAATAAAGCCCCGTCCATCTTATCGCGTCCCCGCACACGCTCGCGCGCGATCGCGCGCGCGACGCGACGCGCGACGCGCGCGAACGCGGCGAACGCGCGCGCATCGTTTCGTCCCGACGAATCGCGTCGAGACGCGCGCGCGGGGCGTCGCGCGGGGCGCGCGCGCGAAAGGTTGACCTTTGGGACGCTGAGTCAGCGCGCGCGTCGACGCCGCGCGCCGCGCGCGTGAGCCTCGGCGCGCGTCGAGCGCGCGTCGACGCTCGCGGGGCGATCGTTCGGTGCGGTCGACGGCACGCGCGCGGCGACGATGACGCGCGCGGGGGCGGTGGAGCTCGAAGACAGCGCGGAGACGCTTCGGGACGCGCCGCGGCGGCGGCGGCGGCGGTCGAGGGACGGGAAACCGGCGCAGGAGGAGACGAGCGCGGCGAACGATGGGGACGGTGCGGTCGCGACTTTGAGTTGGTGCGAAAGCGCGTGCGCGACGGTGGTCGGTGCGCTCGCGGTGCGCGTGCGAAAGGGAGAGATGTCCCCGAGGACGATGTCGCTGTGCGTGTTGGCCATGTGGGCGACTTCGTTGGCGTACAAGGCGCTGTTCATAGGGTTGCGGATGGATAAGAATACGCCGCCGCCGGATCGCGTGGCGTTGTTGGCGATTAAGTTGTTCTTTAGCTTGATGCGCTGGGCGCTGGGCGCCGCGCTGGGCGCGCCGGTGTGGACGCTGAAAGCGTTTTACTCGGGCGTCACGCGTCGAGCGGTGGACCGAGGATGGGACGACGATCTCGTGGCGAACGAAGGGCCGAGGGACTTAGCCGATGACGTGCGTGATAGGGTGACGAATAAGGATTACGAAGCATTTGCGACTGCGGTGGCGAACGATGAGGGTGACTGGGACGTCATCGCCAGCGGACGCGTGGGATGCTGCACGTACAGGATGCTTCGCGGCGTCTCCGCCGAGGACAAGCGCATGATGAAGAAGGGACTCGCGAAATTCCGCACGGAAGTCTTAGCGGCTGGGGTACCCGCGGAAATATTGTTCCACGCACAGACGGATTTGTTGGGACGTCAAGCGTGGGATAGCACGACGTTGCACCCGACGTGCGTCGAACGCGAAGACGCCGAGAACAAGGAGAAGGAGTTCACCGCGCAAGACGTGGTGTATTGGCGGTTGAAATACCCTCGTCTCATGGCACCTCGTGATTATCTCGTCTCTCGTCGGATGTGGTACGATAAGAAAAATGAGATGGCGACATGCATTTGTCGCGACGCGTTGGAATCACCGTCCGCGGTTTCGGCGAAGAACAAGCTTCAACAGATGATGGGAGCGCGCGCGGTGGACGTCAAATCCATGTACAGCGCCATCATGGTGGGAAAGAACGACGAAGTCAAAGGCAGTCAGTACGTATCCATTTATTACGAAGATCCCGGCGTGCCACCGAGACTCGCTCACATGGCTGCGGCAAAAGGACTAGACGCATACATGGCGACGTTCAATAGCGAGTTGCAGCGTCGCGTGCGAGCGAATGCTCGCATGAAGAATTACGACGCCATTCCCGCGCCGCCGGCGACGCGCGAGGTGCCGCACACGAGATCATTCCGAACCGGACGAACGAGTGTGCCGCAGAGCGACGATGAAGGCGAAGATGCGACAGCGGGATCGCGCGCGGGGTCGCCTCCACTCGACGCCGAGGACGTCGCCAACAAGCTTCACTTTGCTCCGACAGATTCCAGTCGCGAGTATCTCTTCAGTGGACGAAATGGGTTGAATAAACGCCAAAGAGTCCGAAGGAGGATCGGCAAAGTGTTGAAGCTGCTTGTTGAACTCGTTGACCCGAACTCCGCGTCAGCGGCGTCTCGACGGGCGACGGAATCGAGCGACGATGAATCCTTCGACGAGCGCACCGCCGAACGCCCGCAAGGTCGAAAACGGAAATGGGCTAGGCGAATCGCGTTCGGCGCGCTCGTGTGGATAGGTAAGTTTACCGACGGTTGACAACGCACGATCACAAGCATCCATTCATCGATTCTTTTGTAAATTACATTCATTCAAGAAACTTGCTACGCTCTCATGAGATCGAATGCTCTTTGAATATTCGGCGCAATGGAGGATTTGTTGCCGAATAAAAATTGTAAATGACCGCCGTCGAAGTCTTCGCGAATGAACCCTTCAGCGGTCGTCACCATAGTTTGTAGTGTCTTCGCGATCGCATCTCCAGCGCCGACGAAGCGGTCTTCCCTCGCGGTCACGCAAACCGCGCCCTTTACGGCGTTTTCGACGACGAGATTACTCATGTCCAATTCTTTCAACACGTCGAGCAAAATAGTTTTACACCGTTCCTTACTCATGGGTGTCGCCCCGTCCGCCTCGCCCGATTCACAAAGCACTTCCCAAGCTAATCTAGTTTCGATGCTTCCTTCGACGTACGGCGTGCAATCGTTCGCGGCGGCAACACAACAGACGACGACGTTGTTCTCGGCATCGCCGCGCGCCTTGGCCATCGCCAGCGCGGTCAACGCGCTCATCGTCCCGCCCAGCGACACCCCAGCCAAGCACAAATCGACGCTCGCGTGCCCGTCTCGTTTCGCTTCTTCATCCAACGCCATACAAAGCATCATCATCTCCACCGGCGTCACACTCAGCTGAATCTTCGCGTCGGCGACGCTTCGCAATACGTGTCGCCACTGCCTCGCCGGCTTGCGCTCGCCGTAATACGCGATGGTCGGTATCACGCACTCCACACCATTCGTCAGTAACTCTCGCGCGATCGATCGTCTGAACCATTCGTCTACGTCTCCCGTGCACGGAAGCAGCACCGCGACGCGCTTCACCGCGCTCGCCGCACCATCCGTCCCGCTCGCCGGCGGCGCTCCCGGACGCAAACGCGCGAAACGCACCAAACGCGACTCCTCCGGCAACGCATCCGCGAACGGACTCACAAAAGTCGCGTCTTGGCGCACGACGCCATCGCCGTAATCTGCGTCCACCGAAGGCGGCGCCCACGCGATATCACACGCGGTGTCGCGACGTAAAGTCGCGTCGACGGGCGGCTTTGACTTTGAGTGGAAATACGTCAAAGACTGCGCGTGCACGTCGCGGGCGAGGTCCAAATTCCCCCAAGCGTCCACCGCGAAGAAGCGCTTATCGCTACGCTTCGGCGTGAGTCGGCCGACGAACTCGAAGATGTGGTCGAGGATCGCGGGCATCCTCGACGGCGCGAGGCGCGGTGTGACGCCGACGGGACAGTTGGGACGGCGGCTACGTTTGACTAAATGTGGGCTAGAAACTAAGACGCGGCGCGCGCCTCGAACTCGGTTACGCCGACGTGTTCGATGACGCCACCGCCCAAGCACACGTCGCCGTCGTAGAGCACCAAAGCCTGACCTGGGGTGACGGCGCGTTCGGGACGGTCGAACGTCGCGCGGAGCGGCGACGATTCGACGCGCGGGACGAACGAGGAAGAAAACCTCGATTTCGTGAACGTCTCGTCGTCGCTCGCGACCGATAGCGTCACTGGAGTGAGTGACGAGGCGTAGCGCGTTTTCGCGAGCAGGCGAACGGAACTCGATCCGTCGTCGCTCGTAGGCCGTCGATTGGAAATCCAAAACTCATCCGCCAACGCGGCGCGAGTGGAATACAACGCGTCGTGCTCAGCACCTTTTGCGACGTACACGACGTTTGCGGCGACGTTCTTCCCGACGACAAACCAAGGTTTTGGCGCACCGCCTATTTTTGCGCGCTGTCCGACGGTGTACGACGCCAATCCTCGATGCGGCGCCGCGCCCGGCACCGGACGCGCCGTCTCCGCGTCCACGAACGCGCCCTCGCTTGGCGTGATGTACTCACCGATAAACTCCCCGAACGGCCTGCGACCGATGAAACAGATCCCCGCGCTCGATCGTCTATCGGCGCAATCGAACCCGAGAATCCGCGCCGCCTCGCGCGTCTCTGACTTGAACACCGCGCCGAGCGGAAAGCACGCGCTTCGCAACGCCTCGCCGCGCACCGACGCCAAAAAGTACGACTGATCCTTCGTCTGATCGATCCCTCGCAGTAACCGCGGCGGCGCGCCCTCGTCGACGTCTCGATCGATCCTCGCGTAGTGCCCGGTGGCGAGATACCGCCCTCCCAAATCCTCCATCGCCCGTCTCAACAACGCGCCAAACTTTACGCGGCGGTTACACTCCAAATCCGGGTTCGGCGTCGCCCCGCTCTCGAACGCCTCGACGTACGGTTCGAACACCTCGTGCCAGTACTCTCTCGTGAAATCGCTTTCGATAAATCTCAGATTCAATTTTTCTGCGATCGCTCTCGCCGACTTCAGGTCGTCCCTGTGCGAGCAATCCGTCGCCGCGTCCTCGTCCCGGGCGTCCCAGTTTCTCATGAGCGTCGCCGTCGCGCGCGCGCCGCACCGCTCGAGCGCCCACGCGGCGACGGCGCTGTCGACGCCTCCGGACAGTCCGACGACGTACTCTTCGCGCGCGCCCGCCGTCGCGGCCTCGGAACGCGCCGGCATCGACGCGTGCACGCGAGAGAGGATCGAATCGAGCAGCGCGACGTCGCGCGGTTTCAACTTTCCGAGCGCGCGCGGGGACGCGCGCATGGCGAGCGCGCGGTCAGGGCGCGGCGGGCGGTGCGCGCGCGCGCGAAGCGACGGCGCGGCGCGGCGCGGTGTGGTGATGTTCATCTTTCATAACACGTGCTATGGTTGCTTCGCGTTTAAAACGTCGCGGAACTATATGTGTGTGGCGGGCGCGGCGAGCGGCGCGCTCGCTTACGCCACGGTGAACGAGTTCATCGCGGTGCGAAGGTCGCGCTCTTGACCCTTGAACCAACGCTTGTCACCCGATTGAAGCTTCATGATGTACAAGTTCCCATCACTCACGGTGGCGGTGATCAACTGGTGGCGTCCGCCTTCGTCGCCGTCCGCGGTGCGCGTGAGAATTTCGTATTGGTAGTACGTCTTGCCCTTGTTTTCGCGCGTGTACACGTCGAGCACGGCGGCGGTGGAAACCTTGTTCGCCGCGAACCCCCCTTCGGAGCGGGTTTGCCCGGCGTACGATTGCACGCCCAATAAGTACCCAAGCTTTTCCAAGAATTGCTCCGGCTTGCCGTACGCGTCGATGCTCCCCTTTTCGGCTTTTTCGGCGATTACGGAAATGTTCGTCACTTGGTCAAAGTTATCCTCGAAATAGCACTCCGTGTTCGGGAACGGGCGTTCCTTGCTCGGGTTGTACTTGCTCGGCAACAAGAACGCGAAGCCGTCGCCGGCGTACGGGACGAAACCTGCATTCGCGAAAGTAGCGCGTCTCGTCAGTCTCACTGTTTACCCACACGACATCACGACCCATCGGTCCCGGATCACGCGCGAATCGTATCTCGGGTCGATACGATCGCTCGCGCCTCGCGCGCGCCTCGCGCGCGCCTCGCGCCTCGCGCGCGCACGCACCGGTCGGGTTCGACACGCCGCCGAAAACGTTCGCCGAGTCACCGTACGCCGCGAACGCCGGCTTGGACATCGCGAGCGTCGTCGCGCCCTGCGTTCGATGAAACCGCACGCCGCGCGATCGTCAGTATCTCGTTGGATGATGTCGCGCGCGTCGCGTCCTCGACGCGTCGCGCGCGCGTCTCTCCGCGCCCTCGCGCGCCGGTTCGCTCGACAATAATTCCGCGCGTCGTCCCGCGTCGTCCCGCGTCGTCCCGCGCGTCGCGCGTCGCGCGCGGGCGCGCGCATCGCGCGCTCGATCGCGTCGTCGCGTTCGGACGCACCGCGATGAGACTCATGGCTTCGCGACGGCTCGACGCGTCGGGCGCCTGCGCGGCGACCTTGACGGCGCCTCGGCGCGATTGCGATTTACGCGTCGCCTTGACGTTCGCCTTGACGGCGGCGTGCGCGAGGGTGGTGGAGAGCGTGAACATCGTGCGCGCGGGAGTGTCGCGATCGCGCGCGCGCGCCCCGATCGCGAGGCCCCATCGCGGCGGGGCAAACAGTGCGAACCGTGCGGTCGGTCGCGCGGGTGTATGCGCAAACAGTGCGGACTAGCGGTCGGTCGGACTCGGCGCACGCGCGCATCGCGCGCGTCGCGTCAGAGCGCGGCGCGGCGATGTCGCGCGCGCTCGCGAGGCGCGCGCGGGAGGCGGCGACGCGCGCGACGCGCGCCGTGGGGCCGACCCGCGCGACGCCCGGCGCGACGCTCGGACGCGCGCGGGAGGTGGCGACGCGCGGTGACGACGGCGACGGGCGAAACGGCGACGGCGACGGCGACGAGGGCGCGCGGCGACGGTTCTCGGCGCGACGAATCGTCAAGGGGATCGCGCGAGACGCGCTGTGCGACGCGGTGGCGGACGTGGACAGTTACGCGGCGTTCGTGCCGTTCTGCGCGGGGGCGAGGCGGACGCCGCGAGAGCGATGGGGACGCGAACGCGAACGCGAGGCGCTGGCGCGAGGGGAGGAATACTTTGAGGCGGATTTGGAGATTGGGTTTAAATTATTCAACGAGAAGTACACGAGCGCGGTGACGTGCGCGCGACCGGAGCGCGTGACGGCGACGAGCGTGTCGAGCGGGTTGTTTCGGTCGATGACGACGACGTGGAAATTTTCGCCGCTCGACGACGACGAGGACGAAGACCCGGTCACGGGATTACCCGCCGAGGGCGTCATCGTGGATTTCGAGATTGATTTTGAAGTTAAAGATCCCATGCACGCCGCGGCGGTGAGCGTGGTCTTCGACGACGTCGCGAGGTCGCAGATTCAAGCGTTTGAAAAGCGGTGTCGACAGCTCGCGTTGCGCGGCGGACTCGAACGCGACGGCGATTAGACTAGACTCTCGCGACGCTCGAGCGCGCGCGTGTGACAATTTTAATAGCTATAGCGAGCGCACCGCGCGCGCGAGCTCAGTTCTCGTCGTCCTCGTCGTCCTCGTCGCCAGTCGTCGAGCGTTTCTTTTCGTTGACGAATTGAATCGAGTAACTCCCCGTCGTCGCGTCCTTCTCCGCCTTGAAGTTATCCAAACTCAGCCCAAAGTTCCCGAGCAAAGAGTTCCCCAAATCCTTCATCTTATCCAACATCTCTCTCTTCATCTCTTCCCGTTTCCGCTCCACCACCGGCTTCAGTCGCCTCGTCTCGTCCCTCGCCGTCGCGTCCCTCGGCGCCAACGCGCGCGTCCTCTCCCAATCCTCCAGCGCCCCCTCCTCGTCCCCGAGCGCCTCCCTCGCGCGCGCCCGTCTCGCGTACGCCTTCGCGTACGTCCCATCGATCGCGATCGCCTCGTCGCAATCCCTCGCCGCGTCCTCGTATCGCTCCAGCTTCAACCAACACGCCGCGCGATTCGCCAGACACGTCGCCGCGTCCCCGTCGCCGCGCGCCGCGCCCGCCGCGTCCTCGCCCGCGTCCAAAGCGTCCTCGCGCGCGTCGCCGCGCCCATCGCCGCGCGCGCGCGTCAGCGCGTCCGTGTACGCGCGCGACGCCTCGGCGTACGCGCCCCGCGCGAACGCCGCGTTCCCATCGCGCCGCCGCGCCGCCGCGTCGCGCGCGTCGCCGCGCGCGTCGCGCGCGTCGCCGTCGTCGTCGCGCGCGTCCGTCGCGCCGCGCGCGTCGTCCGCGTCGACGAGCGCGACCATCGCGCGCGGCACTGTGCGGCGATGCGCGACGAATCCGATGATTCCGACGCCGCGCGCGCCGAGCGCCGCGCGCGCTCGCTCGCGCGGCACGCGGAGAGCGCGTGCGGGGACCTGACGGACGCCGACGCCGTCGACGCCGCGCTGCGCGTCGTGCGGGTGCGTCGAACGCGAATCGAAGCACGCGAAAATGAAATGAAATCGTCGCGACGCGCACGGAACGACGACGCGCGCGGAACGACGAACTTCGCGACTGACCCTAAACGCCGCGCTTTTTGTTTCGACGCGCAGACGGGCGCGCTGCACGACGCGCTGCGGTCGACGCGGGAGCTGATGCTGTCGCACGGACGCGCGGCGACGCTCGACGCGCCGGGGTCGACGTACGTCGTGCCGGAGAGCGCGCGACGACGGCTGGTGGAGGAGACGACGCGGGCGATGGAGGAATACGAACGCGCGACGTCGGCGCCGCTGCGAGTCGTGGCGCTGGGGCGGTCGGGGGTGGGGAAGAGTCACGTGCTGAACGGGCTGCTGCGGGAGCTGGCGAGTCGAGGCGACGCGCGAGGAAGGGTCGGAACTGGCGGCGCGAACGGGAAACTGACGCTGACGAAGATGCGAGATCACGATGAACGCGCGGAGGAGGCGGAGGAGGATAAAGCGCGAGCGATGGAGGACGATTGGGAGGACGAGGGGGGGGCGGCGTTGGACGCGGACGCGAGCGCGTTCGCGCCGCCGCCGCCGTTGGATCGAGACACGAGCGCGGCGGTGTACATGCCGAGACACATGCGAGGAAGAGAGATACGGGGGGATGCGTTCAAGGATTCGGAGGCGGACGCGATTCGCAAGGAAAAGCTCAAGGAGGCGGCGAAGAAGGCGCAGAAGAAGGGGCAGAAAGTCAAGCCGAGTTACGTCTTGTACAAGGAGCATCAGGAGGCGCGCGATAAGGAGGCGGCGAAGAAAGCGGCCGAGGAAGCGAAGCGTCAGAAGTACGACGCGGCGATCGCGGCGTATGAGATTCCGGTGCGAAAGAAGAAGTTCCCGCCGCCGCCCACGACGTTGAAGGATTTTTTGGAGAACGATCCCAGACTCAAAAATGCGAGACCGCCGCCGTTTTTGCTCCCAGAGGGTGATGTCATGGACACGACGTCCGTGGCGTCTTCTGTGAGAACATCCGACGCCTTCAGAGTGAGTTTGGTGTACTTTAGCGAGGATGTCGTCAAGCAACACGTGCACGCGCTCCAGTACGCGGTGCGCCAAGCGCGGGCAATCGAATCGGCTCGCAAGGGCTTAGGCTTTTACGCCGAATCGTACGTGAAAAAGGAGCTCAAGGCTCGAGGTTTGGAAGAAACTACGCTTTTAGATTTTAGGACGAAGCCGAAGGAAGGGGAAGCGGTTCCAGACGATGGCTACGGATTACCGTCGGTGCTCAGGGTGGCGTGCGCCATGGTCGGGCTTGACCCGAACATATCGACGCTCGCTGACTTGGACGAGAGCGACGTGGCAATTCCAGCCGAGTATATCGAACGGTTAGGCAAGCGCGTTGAGTTCGAGTACAAAACCGACAGAAACAAAAACGGCAAACCTGACGAACCAATAGATTATACTGACGAACGTACGTTTCAGCGCGCTTTGAGAGCGACGAAGCACACCGTGTTCACTCAAACGCACATTCCATCGTCGTGTTGGGGGTTACTGCGTGAAGTCCGGATAGATATCCCAGTCCCACCGCAAAAGCGTGGTTTAGTTCTGATCGATGCGCCCGGTGCGGGCGATTCCGATCCCGCTCGAGACAGGCATCTCGTCGCCGCTTTGCGCAACGCTGCCGCCGTTATTTGCCTTGGCGACTCGCGTGAAGTCACGGGCGATATTGTGCGGTCGCTTCATAAAAGTGGATTTTTGCAGCAACTGGCGATTCGACCAGCAACTAGACGTTTCATAAATGCCGTTCAAGGTGATCGTATTTGGGGAAGCACAGCGACAACTTTGAAACGTGCGAGCGCATTGTTAAAGCGTAAACTCGGTAGAGATGTCAGCGTGGAAGAACTTGCAAAAGATTTCCCGCCAGTGGACGAAGAGATTCAATGGGCGATCGATCGAGTCATCAACGAAAACACAGTAGAGATAGCCACGGTCCGCCGCGCCGAGTTGCTGAAGATGTTGATGGATCAAACCGGAAGTGTTCGCGAGCTCAAGCAGACAGCCAACGCCGTAATTGCGGTAGCTTGGAAGTTCCTCGAGTTTCGTCTGTCTTGGGCCAAAGTTTTGGACCCTGAAAAGTTTGATGTGCAGAGTATCACCGGTCATGGTTCTTTGAACGCCACTCTGGAGGAGCTCAAGCGGGCAAGACAGTTGAAGGCGATGCGCCGCGTGACGCGACGAGTCCACGACGTACTCAAGGCTTTCTGCGTCGCCGCCGAACCGCTTTGTGCGCTTCCAACGTGTTCTGATGATTCTCTTCGTGGATTTTACGATGATATCGAGTTCAGATTAGGCGAAGGTGGCGCTTATGCGGCGAGAAGAGTGTATGAACTAGCGCACCAGTTTTGCACTCGCGTCATCGCGGTCTCGATGAAAGTAGCCATGGAGCCGCTTGATATTCATGCCATCAAGCACGGTCGCGCGGCAGTCGTGCGTGAGGTCTTGACGAAAAATTTAAGGCCTGAGGAACGCATCCATGACATTCGAACGCCAGCAGACGTGCGTGGATTTATCATCGAGGCGGTGGATTACTTTGGAAAGGTCTTGGAGGCAACTTTCTACTTCAACTTTAACGGAAAAAACACGCCGCAAAAGCCTCGAGGATTATTATTCCAAGTCTGTGAGAGTGTCAATGCTGCTTGGTGTCACTCTCTCGTCTCTGATCAAAGTACTGGCGAATTGATGTTTGGCGCTTTGGTGAAAAATCAGATTGCGAGTCTCGCAGGCCCCGAAGATGATCCGAAGCGCGCCATGATGCGAGCGCTCTTCAATTTAGCGCTAACTAAATTCAAGTTGAGCCCGGCGCATAGATATGCGTACATGAATTCAGCGAAAGTTGCTGGGGAGAGTACCACGCGTCTTTGGCTCGAATGTACGAAGAACATTCAAATCGAGATAAATCGACAACTCAAGTCAGTCACCGCTGGTTTGATGTGCGCCTTCCATCCGTTGGACGAGACCACTGAAGTGCCGCCACCGGAGGGTGTCAGGGCGATGATGACGGACGTGATTAACGCTATATCCCATACAGCGTGCACGATGAATGATCTCATCATCGAAAAGGCGACGAAAGAAATTGAGAAATTTTATACGCCCTACATTCTCATCGCGAGCGAAGACGCCATGCAAGCATGCTTGACGTGTATGAGTCCTTACGTGAAGAAACAAGTCATGCCGGAATTTAGAGCACGCGTTGCGAAACCTTCGATGTTCACTGTGATCTCGCCAGACGTGAAACTCGCGCATTCACACATGACGGTGACGAGTCTCATCCTTGGCTCAGAGGCTCGCGAGCCGCTCTCCAGGGCGGAAAAGGCAAAGAAGCTGATTGCGCTCTCAGAAATCGGTGCGCTTCCTTTCCAGTTGACGAAACCGCCCGTCTTAAGTCCGGCTATTACCGATGCGATCAAAGCTGCGGACGATGGTATCAATGTTGGTTTAGATGAATTCCCTCTACAGATACACATGCCCGCAGAAGCGCCCGCGGCGCCGGAGATGGAGGCGAATGAAGAAGAGTCAATCGAGGTGACGGAGCAACAAATCGTCCCCGTCGAGGAAGAGGAAGAACAAATCGAACCCGTCGAGGAAGACGAAGATCAAATCGAACCCGTCGAGGAAGACGAAGATCAAATCGAACCCGTCGAGGAAGAAGAACAAATCACAGTCGGCGAGGAAGAAGAACAAACCACAGTCGGCGAGGAAGAAGAACAAATCACAGTCGGCGAGGAAGAACAAACCACAGTCATCGATGACCGAGAGGAATCGATCCAAGGTACCTTGGTGCCGGACGCCGACCCCGACGTCGATACGGACGAAATCGAGGTGCAGAGTCCGGCACCGATTATCAAGTCGACGAAGGGGAACGCTCAGATGGAGAAGGCGACTTCGCCGCAATCGAAGTCCTCAACCCCGATGAAGGATGTCCAAACACAGACGGAATACACTGCGTCAGCGAAACAGCCAACGGTATCGGCATCGCCGCGGCGCGAAATCGCCGTGCAGACGGACGACTTTGGTGAGTCTCCGCGGCGCGAAATTGCCGTGCAAACGTACGATTTTGACGAGCCTGAAACCGCCGTGCAAACGGAAGAAACCGCCGAGCGCACTTCATCGGAACCTTCTCCCACGACGCACGACGCATCGCCCGTGGAAAACCCACCGCCGCATTCCTCGTCCAAATCGGACCTCACCGCGACGACGACGACGACGACGACGAACGCTGGCGAGCGAACGAAGAAGCGCAAGATGATGTGCGCGAACGAGCTCCACGCCATGCCGAGCGTGGCCGCAAACGATCCGCTCACTTTGGCGGTGAATCCAGTTCCCGGTCCGCTCATCGCGCTCACGTCCAAGATCCCCACGTCTGACGCCAAGAAGCGCGCCAAAGCCGAGCGCGATCGCGCCGACTTTTCTCCCCTCAAGCACACCTTTGATTTCGACACCGACGGCGACAGCGACGGCGACGAACCGAGTCCACGGCCTCCCGTCGCTCGCATCTTAAGGAAGCGCCCCAAGCGCGCCTTTTAATCATTCATCGTGACCGTGCCGTTCGCGCGTCGTCGCCGTCCCGTCCCGTCCCGCTCGCCGAGCCCCCGGGCTCGCCCCGCCGCCCGTCCGCACGTCGACGCGCGCGATGTCCGAGCCCGAGCCCGAGCCCGTGCGCGTGACGCGCGTGAACAGCGTCGTGCACGTCACCATCGATCGCCCGCGCGCGCTCAACGCCCTCAACCGCGACGCCGTGGAGCGTTTGCACGAATTGTTCCAGCGCGCCGAGCGCGACGACGCCGCGGCGTGCTACCTCCTGCGAGGCCACGGCTCGCGCGCGTTCTGCGCCGGCGGCGACGTTCGCGCCGTTCGCGAAATGGTGGTTCGCGGCGACGTCGACGGCGCGATCGCGTTCTTCGATCGGGAGTTCGCGCTGAACGCGGCGCTGCACGCGCTGCGCAAGCCGAGCGCGTGCGTGTGGAACGGCGTCGTCATGGGCGGCGGCGCGGGGTTGAGTTGTTATTGTCCCGTGCGCGTCGCGACGGATGCGACGGTGTTTGCGATGCCGGAGTGCGCGATCGGGCTGTACCCGGACGTGGGCGCGGGATGGTTTTTGAACGCGCTGTGCGGGCACGCGTACGCGACGTGCCTGAGCCTCACGGGGGCGCGCGTTCGAGGGATCGATTGCAAGCGCATCGGACTCGCCACGCATTACGTCACGATGGAGGTTTGGGATCGAGAGACGGAGAAACGCGTGAACGCGCTCGAGCGCGGGGCGAGCGTGGAGGATTTAGCGCGCGCGGCGGCGAGCGGCGAGCGGGACGAACCGGCGGCGACGTCGTACTTGACCAGCGAACGCGGGCGCGCGATGATCGACGAGGTGTTCGGGAACGACGCCATGTCGCTGGATGATATCACGCGCGAGATCGCGCGAAAAGAAGACGCGGCGGAGAGCGAGGCGGAGCGAGCGTTTTTCGCGGAGTGCCGAGAGAGCGTCGCCAAGGCGTCGCCGACGAGCCTGGGCGTGTCCTTAGAGCTCATGCGGCGATCGCGAGGGAAATCGCTGGAGTGGGTTTTAGCGATGGACAACGCTCTCATCGTCAAGTTCATCCACGCCCCGGATTTCCGACGCGGCGTCGAGGCGGTGTTGATCGACAAAGTCGGCGCGCCGCCGCCCGGAGGATGGATGCCCGCCGTCGACGCGACTTCGTACTTCGCCGCGGCGAGCGACTCGAAGCTGTAGCCGCATCAGTCGGTATTAGCGATAGTGATAGGGAGGTAGGAAACATTGTTACAATATTTGAAACTAGATCAAGACTTGAGCGGCTGCGGCGCTCGCGCCGCCCACCGCGTCGACGCGTCTTGCACGACGTCGCCGCCCTGCGTGCCAGTCTTCAGCCCGGTCGCCGCCGCCCGAACCGCCTCGCGCTTCGCCTCTAACGCGGCGATCGTCTCCTGCGCCGCCATCTCGAGCGCCGCCGCCTCCTCGCGCAGCGTCTCCGCCTCCTTTCGCTTCGCCTCGGCGCGCGTGTTCCGCGCCACCTCATCCGGCGACTTTCCCGAGTACGCCACGCGCGCCGCGTTCGACGCGACGTCCAGATCCATCACCCCTCGCTCCGCGCACAGCGCATCGATCGCATTCAATCGCGCCTCCACGCTCTCTTCCTCGCAGATCGCCTCGAATTCCTCCTCGGCGTGTCGCTCCACGGATCTCAACGCCTCGGCGTACGCGTCGTACAGCGCCGCGTGGTGCGCCGGATTCAACCCCGGAAACGCGCGTATGAATTCCTGCGCCGACGCGCCGATCGATCGCATCACGAGTCAGTCCTCCATCGTCTCTCGTCGCTCGCTCGCCTCGCGCCTTCGCGACGCCTCGCGCGTCTCCTTTCCTCATCCGCGCGCGCGTCGCGCGCGGGGGAACCACCGCGTCGTCTCGCGTCCACCCACCTGCGCCGTCGGCGGCTCCGCGCACGCCCGCAGCGCGCTCTCAAACGACGCCCGCAACTCCGCGACGCGCGCGCCGCGGTCGCGCGACGGACGCGCGTCCTCCATCGCGTCGTCCGGCGTCGTCGTCGCCGTCATCTTTCCGCGCTGCGCGATGATTTAAAATTCAAATCTCTCTCGCGCGCTGTGCGCGTCGCTCCGCGCGCGTCCGTCGTCTCTCCGCGCGTCGCGACGAAGGCTTTAGGTTTTGCGCGCGTCGTCGTCGTCTCGCGCGTCGCGTCGACGCCGTCTCGGCGTCGCGATGTGCCGCACTCGTCGTCGCGCGTCGATCCGTCGGCATGGCGCCCGCGCTGGACGCCGACGCCGTCGTCCTGCGCCGGCCG
>Ga0206682_10000149_pt1 | contig 71391 bp, 94 predicted proteins | sample M240m12015metaG_FD_155444 | JGI IMG/M metagenome (GOLD analysis project Ga0206682, IMG submission 155444) | Ammonia-oxidizing marine archaeal communities from Monterey Bay, California, United States - M2 40m 12015 | ecosystem: Environmental > Aquatic > Marine > Intertidal zone | place: USA... | reverse complement strand
TAGGCGTGGGCACCGATGTCCCGCTACACGCACTCGATATCCGTGGCACGGCGAACGTCGCGGACATCATCATAAACAATGACTTGACCCTCATAGGGGGTCTCACGACGAACACGCTCACGATCAACAGCGTGTCGATGAGCACCACATCAAATTTCACGACTTAAAAAAATAAACTCTCACTATACTATAAAATGTCTGGTGGTATCGCTCAGCTCGTGGCCGTCGGTGCTCAGGATGCACACCTCGTCGGCGATCCGGAAGTCAGTTTCTTCCGCTCTACCTACAAGCGTCACACGAATTTTTCCCAAACTGTCGAACGTCAAGTCATCCAGGGCAACCTTTCCCAAGGTGGTATGTCCTCGGTTCGTTTCGAACGCAAGGGTGATCTCTTGGGTTACGTGTACTTGACCTCCATCGCATCCAACGCGACGGAAAACCTTGATTGGTCCACCGTGATCGATAAGGTTGAACTCTTGGTCGGTGGCCAAGTCATCGATGAACAAGATGTCTTCTTCACGGACAACATCGCTCCAGACCTCTTGGCGACTGGTCTCGCTAAGTCTGCGGCGGGTTCTCTTTACAATGGTGGTTCTTCCAAGTTCTACCCGCTCAGATTCAGCTTCTGTGAAAACTGGCAGTCGGCTCTCCCGTTGGTTGCCCTTCAGTACCACGATGTAGAACTTCGCATTCGCTGGGCGTCGAACGCCAATGTTGATAGCTCTGCTCGTCGCATCGAGTGCTACGCGAACTACGTGTACCTCGACACGGCTGAACGTGAAATGTTGGCCCGCGAACCGCAACAAATCTTGATCACACAAGTTCAAAAGGCCACGGCCTCTTTGTCCAAGGTGCAAGAACTCAACTTCAACCACCCGGTCAAGTATTTGGCGGCGTCCAACGTTGAGGCCGACAGTGTTCACACGATTGGTAACCGCATCAAGCTCCAAATCAACGGTACGGATGTCACGGACTTCAAGTTCGCCGATCCGCACTACAGCATGGTTTCGTCCTACTACCACATGCCGCACTCCGATGGTACCAACAAGGACAGCCTCTACGCTTTCCCGTTCTGCCTCGACACGTCCAAGTTGCAACCGACGGGTACCCTCAATTTCTCTCGTCTCGATTCCGCTCGTCTCGTGAGCGAAACGAACGACTTCAAGGATAACATTTACGCTGTGAACTACAACATCCTCCGTGTTGAAAACGGTATGGGTGGCCTCATGTACTCGAACTAATTTCTCTTAAATATACGTCATTAAAACATAATACAATGTCTGACCAATCATTATATTATGTTGACTACTAGTAAAAATGAACTTCTGGTTGATTGTCTTTTTAATTGGAGCTGTCTTTGTCTTGACCTACAATCCAAAGTCCAGGACACTCGAAAAGATTGTCCAGGTGCCTTCCAGAGAAGCTCAGTGTGAAGCCGAGCGTTACCAAAGACTTCAATTTATTGAAGCTGAGCACGCCTGTCCAGAAAAGGGTAAGACCAAAATGGGTGCAATTATTTCTGCTTAAAAGTTTTGATCTATAATTACACATAAAGATGCTTTCTTTTGACCGCGAAACCATGATGATTGTAGGCCTTATCGTTTGTCTCGGTGTCGTCGCCTACATGTTTAACGACATGCGACGTACCAAGGAAGACGTGAATGCCGTCAAAACGTTTTCTTTGAATTTGATGAAGAACCTTACGATCGAACACGTCGAACCGGAAACTCCTCAGCCGAAGCAAGAAGTTGCGCCGCCCACTGAGGAGAAAAAGGAAGAATAAACATATCCACTTATTATAACTTGCTAAATGAGCAATGAAAAAATACAAAGCAATAGCGATCCCAGTCACGTTTGAGGGTGACCGGCCCCGATTTCTCACGGTGAGAGATCGGAGATTTAAGGATTGGATTTTTGTCACAGGTGGATGTAGACGTCGAGAAATTTTCAATCCTTTACGATGTGCCCTCAGAGAGTTAGAAGAAGAGACCCGTGGTGTTGTGGCTCTTAAAAAAGGAGAATATACGGAATTTAATTTTACAGTTAAAGAAAATGCAACGACCGATTTGGTATACAACGTGTTTGTCTTTTTTGTAAATTACAAAAGACCTGAGCAATTGGATATGATTAAAAAATTCAATGATGAAAAAATGAAAACCAATTTGAAAAAGATTAACAAGGAACCAATAAAGAAGACATTCGATGAGAATGACTTCATGAGCTTCGATACTCTCGAAGAGTTTAATGTTAGAAAGAGGTGGGACCTCATAATAAAAAATGTAATACAAAATCCAGAATTTTATTCGTGTGTCACTTCGCTTAATAGAAAAACATTTTCTATAAAATAGAATGAAGTCAAAGACTTACATCTTAAAACAAATCAGAGATCTTCTTGTTGATAACAAGGCTTACAGTGAACGTAGAGCAGAACAATACATTGAGAATGTAAAGACTAAGACAGTCTACGAGCTTCTTGTTATTAAAAAGGAATTAGCTTCAGAAAGAAAAGAGCATCACGATGTGTCTTGTATGCGGTCGATAACATATGACTCCCATCAAGATGATTAAAAGAATGACTCTCTAAAATGGTAAGTATGTTTAAGGCATGGTGTTCTAAAAACAAATTCACAAAGGGTGAAAAGCAGAACCGCTCACACGTTCTCATGAATGGTGGTTCGCTTTACATCCCACATGACCGGGTCGGTGAATTTTGTGACGAGTACATCAAGGCTGTGACGAAAAAGGAAAAGTTGTATCTCGTGGAACAAAAAACGCCGACGTACAACTTCTTCTTAGATATTGATTACAAAGATGAAGATGCCATGCAACTCGACTATCTTCAAAAATTGTGTCGGATCATTTGTGACAAAGTAAAAATGTATGGTGGTCGTGATTGTCTCATATGCGTTTCAAAACCCAAAGAAGTCGATGACGGACTCATCAAAACAGGTGTTCATTTAAACTGGTCAAATTTTGTTGTCGATCAAGAAGGTGCCAACAACCTTAGAGATCACGTCATCGCGACTCTGATTTCGGTGTTCAAAAATAAAAATTGGAATCAAATTATTGATAATTCTGTCTACGGTGACACAAAAAAACGAACAGCCGGGAGTGGGTTTCGGATGCCATGGTCATACAAGAAGGGAAAGCATATCGCATGTCAGGGACAAGGATGTTCGGAGTGTGACAATACCGGAAAGATTACCGAACCCCCGTATCTTCCAATCTTCAAATATGTATATGGACATGTCATGTGTCGTATGGATACACTGTCACAAGATCCATCGGTTGATATTCTAAAAGACTCCATTGTTCGGACAGACGTGACAGAAGTTACAACTGTTCCAGCGATCGATGGTAACAAGAAGAACGAAGGGTCGTTTACCGAAGCTCAAATGAAAGATGAGTTTATGGATGACGAAGCTCGGGCCTACTTGGAAACATTTATTCGTCAAAACATGGAAGGTCAAGAAGATGCGAGGATTACGAAAATGTTTCATCATAAAAATCAATTCTTAGTATCCACAACTTCAAAGTATTGTGAAAATCTTAGAAGATCGCACAACTCAAATCATATCTGGTTTCACTTGATCGGTAAGACCATCACTCAGAAATGTTTTTGTAGATGTGAAACCATCAGGGGGCGATTCCATGGGTTTTGTGCAGACTTCAGGGGACGTGCACACACGTTAAACGATACGATCGTTTCCAAGTTGTATCCAGATGTAAAACCTCCAGTCAGACCTAAAACACCACCACAGAAAGCTCCAGTTGAAACAGACAAAGCTGTCGAAACTCTTAATGCATACATCAATAAATGTATATGCCCGGCAAAAATTATCAAGATTACAAAGAACAAGACAAAGTATATAGCCGACGCTGAAATGACAGAGTGTGACTATGGACACAGGACTACTTGTCAGTTTATCATTGACAAGTCAGGCATAGAATTGAAATGTCCAGATTGTAAAGATCAAACTCACAGGAAGAATATACTCAACACAAAAACAAGGGAAATTTTATTTCCGACTAAAAAATAAGATGTCGGTCGTATTGTTTGCAGCAGCTGCATATCTTACAAGAATGCTGACACAGAAGGATATACAAGTTGATAAACTTGATGATCTTCTTAAAAAGGCACACCAATACTCAGGCCTAGATAAAGAGAATTTTTATGGATTTGTCACAAACTTTAACATGTTCAAAGAATGGATTCACGACGTGGAACTCGCCACACAGTTTCTTTATAAAGCGTTAGAACATCTTGAAAACATCGGTCTCATGACAGAATTCCAGGAAGAAATCAGCGAACTAGCTAAAATAGTCGGTTATTTCGGTGAAAAAGAGATTATGAACACCGCAATCAACAAAAACACCGCGTTCCACCCGAAATACTTAAACAATAGACTATAGTAGAACGATGATTTCCAGATCTGGTCGTGTTATTAAGAAGCCTGAAATATACACTCCCAAAGAAAAGGTTGAAGATGATTACGGCGATGATGAGTACGACACGGAAGATGATGGGAGTGACATAGAAACCGATGATGAATACTATTCAGACGATGAGAGTGATTATGACGACGCCGAGGATACAGACGAGAATGGAAATTTGAAAGATTTTGTCGTCGACGATGAAGATGACGAAGATGAGGAATTTTAAGCTTAAAAAAATCAAAGTAATTATAAAAAATGGAGGCTGACATTGGCAACCCCATTGAATTTGATAAAGAGCTTAAGATGCAAGATGATCAAGAACCAGAACAAGAATACTACCACCATCAGCAACAACAACCCATGATGTATCCACAAATGATGATGTATCCGGAACAACAACCACAAAAAAACAATGATATCTTTGCTAACATTGATAAGTCAACATGGATCATTGGTTTTGTTGTTTTTCTTCTTGGCTTTTTTATGGGTAAGACTATGCAACCCGTGATTCTTAGGCCTGGATAAGAGGATAACCGTAAATCCAATCGGTATGTTCATGGGGAAAATTCCCGACAAACTCACCAGTTGAACCACGCTTCCTTTCAGTAAAATACGCACGACTCGTGATCAGAGGATCCTTGAGTTGTGCAGCTAAAACTTCCGATGCTGTATTCATCTTCTTTTTGACAATTTCAGGTGATGTGAAAAAGAAGATCGCAACCACGAACACAATCAATAATGTAATTATGTTGAGCAATACACTGAACATATTTAATACTTACCTATATTTTTCTTACGCCTCGGCAGCAGCCTCCTCGCTGGTAACCTCGGCCTCCCCTTCTTCCTTTTGTTCCTCGATCGTCGCATCCGTGCTGGAAGCTTCACGCTGCTTACGTCTCTCTTCGACTTCGGTTGCAACAATTGTGTCAGCTTCCTTGACCAGTTCTTCCATCGGAGCGTCCGGCTTTTCCTTCTTGAGACGCTCCAAGACTTCAGCCGGATGGCTAATCGGGGCTTCGTCCGGCTTGTTGTAATACTTGGAGTTCTCATCACCCGGCTTGATGTAAGTCGACTTCGCTTCCATCATGTCACGCTTACGTTCTCCGAACATCTTCGCAGCCATGGCTTGGTTTTCCTTGTATCCAGACATAATTTCTTCAAGTTTTTCGTTGGTGTAGTGAACATCCTCAATCTTTTCCGTATCTGGAGGAATCAACAACCACTTGTACATGTCGACCACATAAATGTCAAAGGTTGCATCCTCCTTTTGAAGACGCTTCGCGTGGTTTGCAGCTTCTTCACGCGTGTTGAAGCAACCCCGGATCTTAATTCCAAACTTGTCGTTCTTTTGTGGTGCTTCCGGTCCAATGACCGAAAGGCATGCGTAGAGTTGACCCGGGATAGTGGTGTAATCTTGTTCAAGAGAAGCCATTATATAGCTATACTTACATCAAAAACTTTAAGCCTTTTCAAACTTAAGTGGATTAAGAACAATCGTCGATATTAAGACATGGAAGAAATACGCCGAGCTCACAACACTTACAAGCGTGATCTCATCCAAGGTGTGACCCGTGAAGGGGGTCAAATATTGGATGTAGGATGTGGCTGTGGTGGTGATCTTCAAAAATGGAGACATGCGGGTGCAAACATAAGTATGTGTGATCCAAGTGAACAGTCTCTCGAAGAAGCAAAGAGTCGGGCTCGCAATCTCAAGATGCATGTCAACTTTTATCACGGAGATATATTTGTGTGCCCGAATAGAAGATATGATATTATATGTTTCAATTTTTCATTACATTACATCTTCGCGTCAGAAAAGTTATTCAGAGACTCGATCAGAGAAATCAGAAATAGAATGAAACCGGGTGGCAAACTTATCGGGATCATACCAGATTCTGAAAGTATACTTTACAATACACCAATTCAAGATAATCTTGGAAACTTTTTCAAATTGAGAAACCATGGTAACGGTGGTTTCGGTGAAAAACTATTTGTAGAACTTGTCGATACACCGTACTACGCAGATGGTCCAAAGTCTGAACCGGTTGCATACAAAGACGTGCTCATTCATACTTTAGAAAATTCAGGTTTCAAGTTGAACACTTGGGAAGCTTTGACGGGGAGTCATATATCCAGGTTGTACAGTAAATTTATATTTACATATAGAAAATGATCACGTGGATCATACTTTTCGTCATCAACTTGTACATACTAATGACGACCAAGGACCCCGAAAAACTCAGGGTGGTCAAAGAAAAGTATCAAATTCTTCGCGAAAATTTGAAGGGTACAGAATTTGAAAAATTGAGCAAATGTATTTTGATCACAGGTCATCACACTCTTAATGGCACGGTTGGATACAATGTCAATAAAGGCTATGAGATTGGTCTGTGTTTGGATGGCGAACCAAATGAAATCTTCCATGTGCTCATACACGAACTAGCTCACTGCACAGTCGATGAATATCATCACACTGAACAATACTGGGAAAACTACAAGAAACTCAGAGACATGTGTATCCGATTAAACATTTATGAACAGATACCCAACGAGACACCTTTCTGTGGCATGCACATCCAGGACAAATAATCTGTGTATACTCCAAATGAAGACACCAGCTGGAACAGTTACCACAGCGGTTCTCATGTGGGTGGTTGTCTATGCGATGACCATGGCTCCAATGTACACGAGAAACTACTGGTTGAATCTGTCTCTCATGACTCTTATCATTCCTAACATTCTTAGAATTATTGTTGGTCAAGTCCCTCAATTGGCGGTCGATCGAGGATTCTTCTTTTCTTCAACGATCATTGCGTTTATCGCGGTTGAAATGTTGACCCGAGTTGTCAAGACTCTTAAGTCTCAGATCAAAGAATACGGCGAAAATAGAAGAAGAAGTTTAGAAATTAGTCTTCTTTTTCTAGCTGCGTTCATATTCGGAACGGTTGTGACCTATGTACTGGGTGTGGATAATTCCATCTACAGTAACATGGGTTGGGAGCAATAAGTTTACGCCTTAATCACATAAGATTGACCAGCGTAGAAAATGACCGACGCCACAAGTCCCGTCGCCGCAAGGCCGATGAGGCTTCGACGGCCCGCATCATTCAAGAATTGCGGGACCATGGTCGCGAGTTTTTCTTGGACCGGTGCGCTAATGGCAGCAGCCGTGCACGCGGCGACGAATAAAGATTGCATTTGTTGATCCGTCAAGTTAAACGGATTCTTTGACTCCGGAGCAGAGACTTGCACTTGCTGGGGAGCCGGAGCCGGAGCCGGAATAGCCATCGCCATTTGTTGTTGCATCGGCATCACCATTTGTTGTTGCATCGGCATTTGCTGTTGCATTTCCATCGGTTCGGTTTGACCCATCAATTCGGCAATAGGCGTAGAGTCCATCGTTTCTTTATTTTGACTGACATTTTTTTCAGTATCTTGTGACACGAATGCAGTAGATGAGTTAAGTTGAACCATCCCATCAGAGTTGTCTGCAAGATTCATAGTACGGATGTCCGACATTTAGTATGTATTCATGTTTTTTAAGGAAAAATATTCACGCACGTCCTGACTATTTCTTCTTTGTAATTTTAAGTGCTGTTTTCTTTGTTGCCTTTTTAGCATCCACTTCCTGTTGTTCGAGATAATTTGGGTTATAAGTCTTTTTGTGCATGGCCCAGAGTTGAGGACTCCCGACCTTGAAACCTTTTCGAATTGTAGCCTTGTACCAAAACACACAATCTTGTATCTTGTTAGATTTTACTGTGTTATCTAACACGAGACACTCATAGTTTTCCGTACATGCATCCATCACCTTACAAAACATATCAAACGAAGGAAAGATTCCAAAAAACGACTTATAAAGCTTTTCTCTGTTTTGTATGATGTTTTCTCTGAGTATAAATACATAATCCACATTGGCGCGCAATGCCGGTGGGAGGTCCATTACATACTGCATCGTCAACATAAAGAATATGTTAAAGTGTCGACCATTCATAAAACATTGTCGAATACGAGTTTCTTTTATAAACTTTGAATCGTACATACAGTCGTCCAGAAGGATGAATGCACCGTTTGTTCTGTTTTTACCCTTGGTACCAACAAGCTTTCTCTGTCTAGTTAACACGCGGTCTACCGCCTCACCGTCGTAATCTCCATACACACAAATGTCTGGAATAAATTCACCATAAAAATGGTTGCCTTCTTCTGTGCCTGATAAAACTATTCCGGCTGGGATATGTTTCTTATGGTACATGATATCCTTGACTAATGTGGACTTACCTGTATTACGTTTTCCTATGAATACGCAGATACGATCGTCATCCATAATCGCCGGGTTGAATTTCCTCAGTTGAAGGTTCATTCTACTGTTAGTGTCCCGTTTTATTTCATAAAATTTTACTCACACATAGTAGATATGTCTGGAGCTGTAAAGCTTGCTGTGACTGGTGTTCAGGATCAGTGGCTTACAGGTGATCCAGATTTTTCATATTTTTTGACGGCATTCAAAAGACATACAAAGTTTTCGATTGAACAAATTGAAACACCATTCGACGGGAACATTGACTTTGGCGAAGAACTCCAATGTACACTTCCACAAAATAAAGGTGACTTGATCAAGGGTATGACTGTCAAATTTATTTTGACACAACCGATAGATGGTGATGGTAATCTATTAAATTATGTACCCTCGGTCTGTTCACAGCTTATAGAAACTGCTGACCTGTATATTGGCGGACAATTGATTGAACGCCTGACTGGTGAATACATCTATATGCACCAACAACTTCACAACACGATTGACGATGTCGAACAAACGTTGTATTTTTTGAATGGTCACGGCAACGAAGTTTTAGATTTTACGGGTGAGTACACATTCTTTATTGATCTTCCGTTTTACTTTAATAGAAATCCGAGCCTGGCAATACCAACTATTGCTCTCAGTAAACAATTGGTTGAAGTCCGAATTAAACTTAGAAATCTTGATGAGATGATAAACGGCGGTGTACCGGAGTTGGGTGTCTCGGCAAGTATGAAAAACGCATCACTTGATACCGAGTTTGCATTCGTGACACCAGAAGAACAGGCATACCTAAGATCGATGCCACTTGAATATGTCATCACACAACTTCAGGTTTCACAGGCAACATTCACCGAAGGACAAAGTGAAAAATCTTTTATGGTAAATTTCAAAAATCCAGTCAAGGAATTTTACATCTTGGCTACAAACGAAAATGCAGCACCTAACGAGTACGAAAAAATTACAAGACTCAAACTCGACTTTAACGATACAAATATCATAGATATGGATTACAATTTCTTAAATTACCAACAAGCTCTGGTAAAACATGTGAATTCTCCGACAACCATTTCAAACTTTGCTACATATAGTTTTGCAGAAGATCCAGAAGTGTATTATCCAACAGGACAAGTGAACATGAGTCGTATTTTCCACAAACTCATGACCATTGGTATTGAAACTGACAAACCCGGTTCTACTAAAGTAAAAATTTATGCGGTAAGTTACAATGTCTTACACATCGAAAGCGGTCTTGCGGGTTTAAAATTTTAAGCGGGTATAGTAGTAATGGCTGGCCGAATTCAGCTTACAACAAGGGGTGTCCAGGACGCATACTTTACAGAAGACCCGGACTACTCCTATTTTGTACAGCTATTCAAAAAGCATACAAATTATGCGAGTAATTATGTCAAGTTGGACATTGATAACGAAGCGGAATTTGGAAAGACTATCCGACTTACCATACCCAAAGATCAAGGTGATCTTTTGAAAACCATCAGTCTCGACGTGGAGCTCGCACCTATTGCCGGTGCAGAAACAACACGCGTTGGCTATGTCGAATCGATTGGTCACGCGATGATTGAATGTATAGACATGTACATAGGGGACGAACGAGTTCAAAGAATTCCAAGTGATTATCTTCAAATCTATTCCGAACAAAATTATACACAATCGAAGCAAAATGCTTTGAATACATTGATTGGTAAATACCCAGATAGAACATCTGATGTTCCAGTGTCGAGTGGTGTAATTTTGGGTCACCTCGGACCAGCAACGACGAACAAAAAATTGTTTATTGATATTCCATTTTACTTTTATAGAAATCCAGAACTTGCCGTACCTCTTTGTGCTATGTGCTACCAAGAAGTGAGCATAGAAATTAAATTCCGAGAAATTTCAGATTGTATTGTCAAGACGACCGATCCCACATCTACAGCCATTGAGACTGTCATTCTAGATTATGAATTACAATCCAATGTCATCATTACGAGTAATGTTATTGCGGCATCAAGAAATGGGACGACGTTTGCGTTGAACTCCGGTGATACAGAAACAACTTTTAAACGGTTAGCCAGAGGGGAGTTGACGGATACAACCATACCAACATTCGGTGGTATTGGTGAAGTTTCTCAAGGACTCAACACTGTTATAAACGCAGATGGCATCCATCGTTATGAAAATGGTGTTTGGAATACATACAATGCATCAGATGCGAACATTGATATTTCAAATGTGCAATTTTCAGATGATGGAGATGTGATTGTTCAAGTGGGTAGTGGATATTGGGTGTGGAACGGAGTAAATTATGATTTCACGAGTGACACCAGTGTTCGAAGCGTTTCGGGTGATGGATCTACCATAGTAAAACTTACAACTGATAACATAAACTTTTTTGTAACTGTATTTTCGTTGGTTAGTCAAACACAAGTTGCAAATCAACTCATTGGTGATTTTCAAGATGCACAATTGTCGTATAACGCGTCAAAAATGATTGTGAACACCAATACCCCCACCCTTACCGTATATGAAAAGTTGAATGACGAATGGGTTCGTTATGGACAAACAATCGGTGTATATGAATACGACAAAGTCAAATTTACAAAGGATGGTGACGCAATATTAGTGTTTAATTCTAATGAAACTTATCAAGAAGGAAACGACTCTTACCAAGGTGTTGGAAGGTTATATCTCTATGATATAAGTTCGTCGAGTTGGGTTGAAGTATACCGTTATAAAAGTAATGAAGCGACATTTAATGGCGACTTCGTAGCTCTGAGTGACGATCAGACAATATTAATCATTAAAAAATCAGATTCTGTTACCGAATATATTAAAATTCAAGAGATTACAAGATCTGTAGAAAACTACGATGACATTGTTATCAAAAATTTAGAAGATGTGACAGACACAGGTGGCCAAGTACTAGGTGCTGGCTATCAAGGTTTAAGTACACAACAAGTGGAAAGATATTTGCTCAATGAAAATAGTTCTTATGGAAGGCTTATGAGCCAAGACCAACTTTTAGTATACAATGATATTCAAGACATTGTTTTATCTGATAACGGTCTTGTTATGATTGCTCACGTGAACAACTCAAATGCTTTAATTGTTTATAAAAGAAACGAAGTCAGTGACCTGTTCCCAGGTGATTATAAAATTGTTATAAATGGTAATGCTACACGTTTCTTATTAAATACAGAAACTATTAGTTCTTTAGCTGTTTCAAAAAATGGTACATATTTTTCATTAGTCACGACGACAAATGTTTATGTATTTAAATTTTTGAATAACAGATTTATTAATATATTTTATGTCGACACGGATAATGATAACGCAAGAAATGATATACAATCACACTCACTTCAAGATGTCACGCGGGTTTTGTTTTCTGAAGACGAAACTAAAGTTACTGTTTATGGACGAGGTATAACCACATACGATCTATCAAATCCTGGAACAGTTTTATTGTCAAACACGTTGGTACAATATTCAAACGTGTACGATGTTTCGTTAGACTTGAATACACTTGCTACATACGATTCTACTACCTATATACTAACAATTCAAAATATAGATGAAAATTATAATCTTACAAAATCCGGTTTAAATATAAACATCTCGGATGTGAATAAAATTTCATTTTCGACCGATGGTGCGATAATGGGTGTGGCAACACCTACGTACACATACATATATTCATACGATGGTTTCGGATGGAAACAGAAATCTCTATTGTTTCCGGTATTAGGTAATAGTACACTAAAAAGATTTATACTTTCTTCAGATGGAAATGCGGTTGCATATGTATCAGGACAAGATACAGCACCAAATGGTACAGTCATAAGAAAATATGTGTACACGGGGTCCGAATGGAAGAGATTTTTGTTTACGTCAGTCGCTGATAACACCGGTGGTGTAGGTGATGTAAATAAATCTATGATACACTACGTGAATGTGTTAAATGGCCCAACTAACGACACTATACGTGTAAGCACACTTCGAACACAGAAGGTAACAGAAACAGTTACAGTCGACGCCGATATCAAAGAACTTTACCCGAATCAAATAAATAGTTGTAAAGTTTGTCTCGAGATGGCATTCCTTGATGATCATGAAAGAAATTTGTTAAGGAGAACACGTAAAGATTATGTGATTACACAAGTGCAACACAACGTATTCAACATTCCAAAGTCAATCGAAGAACATAAGTTTAGGTTAGACTTTATCAACCCGGTCAAAGAATTATACTTTGTAATAAAGCGTGAAAACCTTAGACAGTACGAAGATTTTGTATCCGTGTTTGATTATGATAATGATGCTTTGATTGCCGAAAACAAGTTAATCTTTTACGAAAATCTCAAAAGTCTTGAACTTACTTTGAATGATACACCATACTTAGATGAGTACACGGGTAACTTTATATTTTTGAAAGCTATTCAGCCAGCCATTCATCACTCAAAGACACCTCTCATCAGACGTTTCTATTCATATAGTTTCGCATGTGAACCAGAAAAGCACTACCCAACTGGTCAAGTAAACTTTAGTTTAATTAACAATCAACTCATTAAGATGAAGGTTACTGAAAACACAACAAAAGATCGGACACTTGATGCATACGCTATAAGCTACAATGTACTTAGAGTAGATAAAGGTATGGCTCGAGTATTGTTTAATACAAAATGATGATGAAAAGTGGTTTTGGTGAGTCCTCGGGGGAATTCGAGGATCGTCAAGCCAACGCGCTCATGGATATATTGACACCTGTGCTTGAAAAAAGTATGCTCGTCGCATGCGAATATGCCAAAGCGTGTGGTAGAAGCACAGTTCTTGCACAGGATATGGAATATGCTATCAAGTATTGTGTCATGTACACAGTCGGTGAAACTATTGGGTCACTTTTTCCAGAAATTTATGACGAAGAAGAATCTGACGATGAAGAAGAACTGGAAGAAGTGGATGAATCTGAATGCCCACCATTTGGACGATACTCGGGTGATGACGAAATGTTCAAGCGAATTAATGAAGCCTATGACAAGTGGGACAATTGGCAACCACAAAGTCCGGTAGAAGAGATGTTAAAAAATGCTATTAATAGTAATGGAGCCGGTGGGTTGGTCAACGGATGAATTTAAACTGATTGATGAAGACTCTGAGTTAGAGTCGGAGTCCGACTCCGATGATGACGAAGAAGAACTTCAGGTCACAAAGGGGTATTCTAAAGATAAGGATCGATATAAAAAAATTTTATCAGAGGACGAACTGCTTCCCGAATAATTTTCTACATATGTAATATAAATACAATGTCGGCTGCTGCCATGGAAACCGTCACGCTCTTGACTCAAGAACTCCAAACGCAATCCTTGAACTCCGTTGTTGCGGGCTTCTCCTTCGCGGCTGCGATCTCTTGGTTGGACCTCGTCCGATGGTCGATCAACCAAGTTGTTCGTGTCCAAAAGAACGGTGGCCTCCACTACGGTCTCACGGCTCTTTTCACGACTCTCCTTTCCGTGATCGTGTTCTTGGTGATCTCCCGCCTTTCCCCGAAGGTCCAAAAACCGTCTGGCCCGGTCTACGCCATCACTCGCTAAGTTCTTTTTCGAGTGACAATCAGGGTGAACACACCTATGAAAACAATAACTGAAATCAGTACATACTGTTTCCATCTATAAGGATCCTCAAAGTCTGGGATGCTTATAGGCGGTGGGAGTACACCCACATCCGGAGCTGTCTGATCAGCTATCGACTTGAATTTACCCGTGTTACACTCGATTTCAAATTTCAAAATGTGATCTTGGTTTCTGAAATCGTATGGAATGAGACGACCGTTGCTCATGTATAAAAATTGCACACGAAGACTCTCGATGAATTTTTGAGGTCCACTAAAGAAATCGTGTTTTACTGAATCATCAGCCCCACTGTAATTTATGAATGAATTACCACTTGTCAAAATATGACTCGTGTAGAATGGTTCGCGAACATAGACATCTTTATTAAACGTGTCGGACCCGGAACTCAGACGTAATATCAACGAATTTGGTCCTTGAAGATTGATACTCCCGGTCGTGTAAGTGTCACCCGCCTCAATTTCAATATTTTGCGGAGGGAAGCCTAATACTTGGTGTGGTGTGGTGTAATCACTCGTTGCAGCATTGGAAAGTGTGTCCACGAATCCATTTTTAATTCGAGCATTTGTACCATCTCCAAATTGGAAAATATTCGAATCTGGGCTAGCATCATTTTGAAAAGTCAGTGCATGCAAGTTGGAATCGTATTCAACAACAAAACTAAAGTCGCCGACACTCGTATTTATAGCTGCCCGAACGTCATACGCGAGTAAATTACCATCTGTATAAGACTTATTAGGTAAAACTATATCAATATTGTCAATACTAAAAGTATTATTTCTTTCATGAATTAAAGTTTGACTCAAAGGAATTTTTGCAGACAACAAACTAATTTTCCTGATGTCATAGATTCGATTCTTCAAATCGATGACGTAATCCGATGGGTCCGAATATTTTGCGTAGTCGCGTTCACTACTATCGATCTCTAAGGTATGGACCTCCATTAAAATTTGCATATAAAATTTTAATGAGTGTTTTTATTTAGTTAATTGTGTTATGAAAGGGGTTTTGTGCTAATTGGTTCTTGGCCAAATCTAATCTATTACCTGTAACATGCGGGTTGAGGTGTCCCTTGTACGGGTTGAGTTCGTGGTAATCATTTTGCTTGTAATGTTGCATCCATCCACCGTTCGGAGCATTGATACGACCATCGACACGAGACTTGTCGTGGCGGATGGTCGTCAAAACACCATGTTGATTCATTGGCTTTTCGCGGACATTCATACGGCCTGGGTTACCCATACGGTTCGGCTTGGCACGACGCTCGACTGGACGCATACCGTAAGCCACGTACTGATCAACACCGTAACCCCTACTGTCGGGACCTTCACTGTTCATCATAGCGGCCGGCGCATTCACGTAACCACCATAGAAGTTCGCAATACCCGGAGATGGATTGTTCACATGCATGAACTGAGAGTCATTGACATCCATCTTGTTGCGGGTAGGTGCTTGGGGCATCGTTTGTCCCGAAACGAAACGCTTACCCGGTGTGCGGTCAAGACCATCGGTACGAAGACCGGTCTCCGAGCGATTCGTAGTTCGCATAGTCTTTTGGTGAGAAGCGCGCGGCGTCGAACCAGACATACCTTGAGCACGTCCACCCGTCGGCGGACGACGTTCCGGAAGGTATGCCGTCTTTTCGGGCTTGTTGTAGCTCACTTCACCAATTTCCGCACGACGGCCACCACGAGTATCGACAGCCGGACCAGAACGACCCGGGAGAGTAGTAAGACGGTACGCACCAGTGTTCACTGGGTTCACACGGAAGACTTGTTGATAACCACCAAATGATTCAACATCTGCACCAACACCAAGACCCGGACCAACCAACTTCTTCTCGACCGGGGACAAGTTATTCATGCGACCTTGATCATACAAACGCCCTCGCATCTCTAAAAGCTCCTGACCACCCGTTCGGTTTTGCGGAGCAATAACAGCAAACGAGTCGACTTCGGTTTTTCTGTCTCTGAAAGGGTCTGTGAATTCAATCTCTTCAAATTCAGTTTCAAAAAGTTCCGGTTGCTTCTCATTAACTTTTTTAGGAGGCTGTTCTGGAACTTCACTGAGCTTCCGGCCGGCATATATGAGTCCGGCGACGGCCAACACTGACACGGGGTCTGCCATTCTTACTTCTTGTTAACATTTTTATTATTGCATGTATCGCTGGTTAAACATACTGTTCTGGATATGGGCACGGGTGCTCAACGGTTCGTAAGTTCGAGTGCGAAGTGGCACCTTGCATTCGACATTGTTCAACGGGAAGTAACCACTTTCGTGGGGCTTCACCAAAACCTTGCCAAAACGCGTCGTCGACTGAGGACGGAGTTGGTCACTTACTTCAATGTAACGAGCCGGAGAGCCGTTGCCAGCCATGTACGGAGCCGTACCGTAAATCATGGTAGACGGACGGCAGCAGTGGTTAAGAGTACTCGGCTGTGGATACACAAAAACTTCTTCTGTCGCATTGACAGCCGGAACGGAATCATACTGCAAAAGTGTCAAACCGGGCTGCAACTGGTATGCCATTTATTATTACATAAGAATATTTATTCACCGGCACGAACAGTACCTCTATGCATACCACTTCTCTTATCACCACTTGCGTCAAGACCCGCAAAAGCTTCGAGTTGAACACCTCTCGCATCCGGGTTACAGAAATTCGTGTCAGACTTGCACATCGGCTGGAATTTCTTACCGTAGCACCATTCCGCAAAACCAGTTTGATCACCAACCGCCGTTGTTACTGGGTTAGATACAAACTGTCTCGCCATCGCATTGACTTGATACTGAGGCAAAGCTGTCCTGGAGCGACCCGGTGTGTACTTCATACGACTGTTCAAAGTTGAATCGAGTTCACGCTTGACGCTCGAATGATAGCACGCCGATGGGCGATCCGGGCGATCCGTAAAATCAGAAAGCAACATGTTACCCATCGGGTTATCCATAGTCGGCAACTGACATGAAGCTTCTGCTTGTTCTTCGACACGCGTCGGACGAGCTTCACCTTCCTTGACCATACCGGAATTATACATAACATAAAGAACACCTAAAACAGTCGAGGCCAGAACAAATATTCTGGGATCCCGACGAATTAAATAAATAAAGCACGCGGCATAAATGATAAATCTCGACGCAGCGTTCACACGCTCGTCTCCCGACTGGGTATTAGTAGGCCAGAACTGCAAGACCTTGTCAGTACGGATGAGCTCTTGCGGGTCTTCAAACCAAACCTTCATTTATATAGTATGAGTTTATTTTTTCAACATGCTACTAAACATGCTCATCAAAGCCTTTTCGTCGATCTGACCGTCACCACTCTGGATCTTGTCGGCACAATCCTTTGCCACGTTTTCAATGACCGCCAAGGTTTCTTGAGGGATCGCCGTGATCGTCGTACCGAGCATGTACAGCGTTTGCAGATATTGCCAGACAGCATTCTTCGTACCATCAGACATCTTTTCATTCCAGTACTCTTCAATGTTCAAGTCTTGGAGAAACTCAATGTTCTTGATATCTTCGGTAAAAAAGGTTTCGTCCTTTTGAGAAATCTTCGTTGCAAACTTCGACACACCCGACATGTACGCTTCGACACACTTACGCGGATTTGCCGACTTGAGCAAATCAAAAGACGTCATAAATTTTTTGATTCCCTTTTCCTCTGGAAAAGTCTTGTGCAATTCCACAAGAAATTGACCCATCATATCATTGAATGCAGTCACCGAAGCCATTTTACTGTATAATACTAACATTAAATCTTTAAGTTAGAACGGCTCCGAGGAAATCGTTTCGCGTTGGCCTAAACCGTTGGCCACGATAAAATACACGAGAATCGCATTGAGAACAGCGGGTTTCACATAGCTACTATTGGGGAGCTTACCTTCGTTATTAAGTTTCGCCTTGGCGTGAATGTATCCAGCCGTGATACCGGCCGCAATGAGACCAGCCCACATTGGGTCTCGGAGATAGTCTGACAGTTCCATTTAATTATAACCAAGTTTTTTTGTTCTCTCGTCGGATGCGTCACCGAAGAGAATATCGTCGTCTTCTTCTGGTGTTTCACCTGGGGGTGCTTGAACATTTTTGATGGTCTTGAACTCGTTAGCGAGGCTCGAGATCGGAGGAACGGGACCCGCTTCAGGTTCAAGTTCTGGACTCGCTTCAGGTTCAAGTTCTGGACTCGCTTCAGGTTCAAGTTCTGGACTCGCTTCTGGCTCAACAGCCTCTGTGGCTTCTTCCGGTTCCGGAAATTCTTCGTCGTACACATCTGGATCTTCTGTGTCAGTCTCCATGGCTTCACCGCCGATATCAATGTTACGATCCGTTTGAGTCATGTAAGTTTGAAGAATTTGTTGAACCGGAATCAATTCTTTGACGGTAGCTTCGATGCACTTACAAAAACGTGTCTTCAATTGCTCATCACGAATATGTTCAGATTGTTCTTCATGGAAGATGTAAGGATCTTTGTATAGTTCCTTTGCGATATTGTTATAGCATGTCTGAATGAAAACTTCATTGGACGGAAGCTTCAACGCAATCTTCTTGTTGTCTGCATTCAATCGAACCGAGGACAAAATCTTAGTACACGCGACAAAAACTGCCGCCAAAAGATCATTGAACCACGCACACCGAGATGCAATATTGTCTGTGTGCTTCTTGGACATCGCATTACTCCAGTTTGGAACTTCCTTCAACAACTTTTGATACATGATCAAAACTTTACGCCCCTTCGACATTGACGAAGCCTCTTCGTACATTTCAGCAAAAACCTCAATCATAGGTGGACACATAACCGTGCAAAGCTGTCCAATATATTCCTTCTTCGCTTCGACAAGTATGTCCATTTATCATTAAGTGGAATTTTTTTTAAAACGGGTGTCACGCACCATTTCCCCTGTATTTGTTTGCCATCTTCTTCAAATTTATGAATGACGGAAATTCTTCTTCTTCGACACGTGGAACAGATGTTTTTTCCTTCTGTGGAGAACTCCATGTGACATGAAGATCTATTTCTGATATTGATGATACATTGAATCCACCGAGTTCGAGTTGTCTCTTCAAGTAAATACACGCTTGAGACCTATCGAACGTCGGATACCCAAAGACCACAGACGGAACACGTAGTAGAACATGCTTACCGCCCATCTCTACTGTGTATTTAATCTTTCGAGAGAACTGTTCATAAATCTTTTTGTACAATTCTTTCTTGATCTTTTTGCGGTTACTTTCAATGTTTACTATATCCGACACATTGATCATTACAATTAGTTCAATTTATTTTTAGCCAATTTAAACTCAAGTGGTGTGACCTCAACTTTCTTCTTGACGAGTTCATACTTGAAGAATTCTTGAGCAGCCACGTCTTCTTGTTCATACGGCTTTGTGTCACCTGGAAGTTCGACATCAATGGGTTGACGTGTGACCGCAATAACTTTAATCCCGGGGTCCACACGAATATCAACCGTGATGGTAAAACCAGATGCGAAACCCTTTCTGGACATGACCATAAACATACACCGATAGAACACATCCTTCTTCAATGGGTGTTCATACTTCTTGGCGGCGATAGTTTCGATGATGTAAGTTGGCTTTCTGTACTTTTCAGAAATGTATCTGTTTGTTTCAAGGACAATCTTGTTCATAAGATTGTGGCCGATTTCAGCCTTCTTTTCAACGTAGTCTTCTGTTTTCAACATCTCTTCAACTTCAACTTCCCTCTGGGTTTTCTTCTGTCCCGGAAAAAAGAGGATGATGAGTGCAATCACCAATGCGACCAGGATGTAGACGTTGTTCATTACTAATATATACGCGTTAATTTTTTTTGAGAAATAAATGAGTCAGTTATAGTAGATGTCTCTTCTGGTGTATAGCCCAAACTGTCCACATAGCCTGGATATTATTGAGTATGTCAAAAGTAATCCACAACTGAAACAGGTGGTGAAGTTCCATAACATAAACACCCAGGGTATTCCTTATAATTACAGGTCGAGTATCACGCGTGTACCCACCATGTTGACAAAGAATGGAAAACTTTTGGTTGGTAACGAAATAAAAAACTGGCTAAACTCTTTGCTTCCAAACAATGAACTAACTCACTATGAGTTTGGTGCATTTGGCGGATCGATGACATCACTTGATGGTAAAGACGACGACGACAATGCTTTCAACTTAGACAATTACGGTGTGGCTCTACAGCCCGCGATGACCAAGGACCTCGAAGCCAAGATAAATCGCAGTGTAAATGAAGCGTATAATAATATAAAGACATAAATCACTTAAAGTCTAGTTATGAGACTTGTTACTATACAGGCATCAGCTATTAAGTCTGTTTTTGAAGTTCTTAAAGACATTCTCAATGATGTCAATATCTATTTCAAGCCCAGTGGTATGTACATCACAACGCTTGATACAGCTCGAGTGGCACTCGTTGATGTTTTCTTGGCGGCCGACAACTTTGATGAATACGAATGTGAACATGAAATTTTGGCGGGTATCAACATTTCCAATACGTTCAAACTTTTGAAGACCATCACGAATAATGATGTTCTCACATTGAGTGTGATGTCCAAGGAATTTATGGATATTCACATCAAGAGTGAAGCCAAAAAGACAACGACAAACTTTCAACTTAAACTTCTGGATATCAATGAGAACAGAATTCAGGTTCCGGACATTAACATGACCACTGTCACGACCATGCAATCTGCAGACTTCCAGAGGATGTGTCGAGACATGTCAAATATTGGCGTCAACATTGAGATCACTCGTGAAAATAATTTGTTAACCATGAAATGTACGGGTGATTTCGCAAATCAAGAGACCTCGATTGAATGTGTGGATGAAAGTCCGAGCATTTCAGGATTGTATTCTCTTAGATACATGAACACGTTTACAAAAGCAACGGGTATGTGCTCGACTGTGCAGTTAATGCAGGAACCTGGTAGTAAGTTTTTGATATTAAAATACAACGTTGCCGATCTTGGTGAACTTAAATTTTATTTAGCCTCTAAGGTATCCGAAGACTAGTAATCACATCTTCGTATGTAGACACAGTCTTTGACATACCAATGACATTCACCAATTTAATTTTAGGATACTCATTCTTAAGAGTATCATCTTCATAATATAACATATCCTTGATAGGTACGTTTTGCCCGTGGAAATCGTTCTTAGGACCCGAATACCGTCTGACCTTGTTTGTGATGTCTCGTACAGGTTCATTATTAACATCAAGCAGAGTTGCACTCATCAACGGAATATTAAAATTGATTGTATTCTCAAATGTGACTGGCCACTCTGACTTGATATCATTAGTTATGAACTTGTATTGTTTGTTTCCATACCAATATTTAATGCGAAGAGTAGTCTTTTTCACATTTTCTGGAATTTTTTCGTCATAGTATGGAATGTTTGTTACATCGACAAAGTAGTTATCAAGAATTTCTCCTTTCCAATCCATGGACTCTTTGTGCCAGAATCCACCTTCGTCGACGACATATTCAATTGAAGGGTCGATAGAATATTCAAGTTCTCTAGATATAATGTTAAAGTCGGGTACATCAAATATCCTCCTATAGATTGAATACACCCATATAATGAGATGGCTTAAAAGATTGCGAAGAGTATTCATTTATAGTAATGGAAGGTAACTTTTTAAGTAGATATAACAATAGACTAGAAAATTGGAAAACACTTATAGACGAAGATCCGAGATCTCGAAATCAATATGAATCTGATATGAGTGATTACATAATCCAGTGTATGCCTTACATGAACAAATATACGGAAGATACCGAAGAAGTTTCGACGACAGATAATATTTTCAACGTTGTCGAGACAAATGGTATTAAACGTAAAGATATATTCACAGAATATCTCATAGAAGTCGAGAAACAGAATATACACAAACCTCAACAGAAGAAAAGAGAGGCGTGTAAAAATTGCGAAGACAGCAATATAATTTTCTTTAGTGAGACGAGTGAAGCAGTGTGTGATAGATGTGGTCTAGTGGCGACAGTTCTTAATAATGAAGAACCTACATACAAGGAAGAGCGGGAATTTTTTGAAAAGATTATCAACTATTCCTATAAAAGAGAAAATCACTTCAATGAATGGCTCAGTCAATTTCAAGCACAAGAGATGACAACGATCCCCGATGAAGTCATAGATCAGTTACGGGCAGAACTCAAGAAGATGAAAATCAAAAACATGGAAGACATCACACATGCAAAGATTAGAGGGCTTCTCAAAAAGTTGAAGTGGAATAAATTTTACGAGCACGTCCCTTACATCACAAATATGCTGAATGGAATCAAACCTCCAAACATGGCACAAGAACTTGAAGAACGACTTCGGATCATGTTCAAGGACATCCAAAAACCCTTTGATGATAATTGCCCCAAAGATCGAAAAAACTTTTTAAGTTACTCCTACGTTCTTTATAAATTTTGTGAACTCTTGGGTGAAGATGAATACCTTCAATACTTTCCATTGTTAAAATCGAAGGAGAAACTTTACACACAAGATCAAATATGGAGACTCATATGTAAAGACTTAAGATGGGAATTCATACCCACTGTTTAATTAAAGACGTGACAATTAATGTATTTAATGGACAAATATAATCAGTTCTGTGTAGATGAAGCAAAGTACCACCTACAAAGAGCCAATGAATTATTGACTGAAGGCCTACAAGATCCTAAAAAATACTATGATGAAGCACAATTTTTTTATAAGATGATGACTAAATTGTTTCCGTTTTTTGTTCTTCTTCAAGGACAATACATTGAACCTCAACCTGACGATTCGGAAACGGAGGATAGTTTATCAGGTACGCAATCTTCAATCCAGTCAGACGAAGATAGTTACGAGCCTGTAACTCCGCTTGATCATTCAGAGTCTTAATCGTTTTGAACTCGAGAATAACCGTATTGTTTATGATGATGTCAGCTCTGAGATTTCCTATAACATGACCATCAAATGGTATGGGAACTATTCTTTCGGATTCGTATTGTATGCCATATTGTCTTAATAAAACTTCCATTGCATTATGATATACTCTCTCACTGTACCCAGCTCCCAGTTGAGAATATATCTTTTTGGCGAGAGCCTCGACATCAACCATATCTTACACACGTGGCTATCCTCTAAATATTGTATGCGGTACCACCATGATGGTTTTCTAAGTTCCCTCATTTCTTTTCCTTATCTACATTAGATGTGGACATCTTGGTGGCCCTTAAAGTTTGTGAGAATATCATCTTCCAGAAGTTTGAGTTACCTATGGGGTGAATAACTATTCTATCAATAGCTTGTATGGCACAACACAGTTATACCTTTTATGAATCTTTCCTATCTCGATATTTACATACCCAACCAACTTTATAAGTAAATCTCTAATTTCGTAATATTTTTTACGATCCAAAACAAATTGTCTCAATAAATCTCCAGCTGTATCTACAAACATCTGAAACAAATTTCGAATGTCCCGATGTTTTTCACGTTGTTTATCACGTCTCTGAAGTTCTCGCTTAAATATGTCTTCAGTCATGTCGTTCAACATATACACAATTCTTAACCATCTGTTATCTGTATCATGGATTTCATCGTACCTAAAATGTATGTCTCTATTGTATTGACTTATGACACGCCGAACGCTTGTCATAAATTTATTGAGGTGAAGTTCACCAAAGTCTGGTACACCACCACACGGAATGTCTCCGTGCTCACGACTCAATGAAAATTTATTTTTGAATTCGATGTAATGTGGATTATGAATTCTTCCAACTTCAATTTTACCTGTTCGCCAATCAAAAGCTGTGTGACAATCTGGGCACCACATCTGTGAACACCCATCTATCTTATAAATCATGGTTCCACATTTGGGGCATGACTTTGTATCTTTCTTCAAAAGTTTCATAGTCTTGACAGTATTCGGGTCACACACATGACCTTCTTCAATATTTTCATTACAGTGTTCACAAAAATTATTTTTGCATAGACCACAAAACCAATCTTCATTCAAAAATCCTTTACAATCTTCGAGTGGACACTTTCGCACGAGTACACTACTTTTTTCTCCGTAGACTATTCCACCGTTTCGAAGTCTATTTAAATCTTCGAATGTTTGTGTCATTTCAGTATTTAGATCTTGAAGTTCTTTCATACTTTTTCGATCTTCAATTGAAATACCTTCACGTGTATATCTATTGTGCAACTTGATGAGACGTTCTCTTTGTTTGGTGAGTATAAAATTTAATTCACGCATGGCTAATATACGTTCAACTTCTGGTTGTGTTTCTGGCATGCGTATCTTTTCGCGTTCAAACAAAACATTTTCACGGTGTATTCTTAAATCATTGTTCCTAAATTTCTTGGTGCAAAAGCTATCTACAAATTCACGATTCCATAGTTTTTTACAACCCATACAATGTGGGTCTTCGGAAGTAGATACTAAATATGTTTGACAACACGTGCGACAACTTAGCAAATCACAAAAAGGGCACTCAACTTTTTTGTGAGTTGTTTTATTGAAAGTTTCGCAGCATACCCCGCAACTTTCCATTACCTTACTTTAAGTACTTTTCTTTAACCCAATCACGATCCTTTTTAAATATTTTACTCAATTTGGGATCAGTTCTCTTAAAGAGAATCATCAAAACATTAAGACGTCTGAACAATCCAAGTGCTGGTTCACCCGCTCGAATGACTCGGGCCAAAGCTCGATGTCTCGCGAGCTCGGTTTTTTCACGCACGTTTTCATATCCGTGAGCGCTCATAATGCCACTGTTACTAATTGGAATTCTCACCTTCATTCTATTTGTAACATAGAAAATTTACGCGTTCATCTTCTTGATCTTCTTGTTGTATTCCTTGGTACCCGCCTTCGGTTGGAGCTTGAAGCCATTGGCCTTCGGCTTGAACACGTTGACCATCGCCTTCTTACCTTCACGCTTCAGACGACCCAAAGCGGCACAAGACGCAGCCTTGCTCTTGATGCGACCGTCCTGAGATTGCACGAGATCCTTCTTCTTGAGACCACCGGGGGTCTTGTTAGCAGTTCCATGGAAAACTTCAGCTCGGCTTCCAATATCTTTCATCATTTTACATTATGCTCGGAAAATTTTCTTAATGTCCAAGATTGACATGGTACTTTTTCTTTCTTTGACTGGTATCTGATCTTCAAGTCTTTTATCATTCAGAACTTCTGCGCACACGACAGACTTGTGACCTTGAAGTGCGACCATTTCTTCTTCGACGGTGTCTTTGTAAATAAATTTTTTGACATAGACTGGCTTGGTCTGTCCATTTCTATGACTTCGACCGACTGCCTGAAGTTCTGTCGCGGGGTTCCAAGATGGAGATGTGATATACACACGGGTTGCTTCTTGGAGATTGAGACCTTGTCCACCCGACTTTATTTGAATTATGAATACAGCATCACTGGATGCCTTTCTAAATTCTTTGATTTGTTGATCTCTCAAATCTTTGGATACCGAACCATCAATTCTAAAAACTGGACAATCAAGTTGACTTTGTATGTAATTCATTTCAGATATGAACTGGCAAAATACAAGTGACTTTTCAGTGGGGTGAGAACGAATCATATCTAATAAAGTTTCCATCTTCTTGGATGGGGCAACCCACTCTTCGGGTTCTTCGTATACACCGTCATAGTACATCTGTGGCCAGATGCAACACTGTCTCGCTCGAAGGAGACATTCCAATAGTTGCATATTTTTTGCATTCAAATTGACTGAAGTTTTGAAAATTTCTTTGATGGTGTCTTGTGCATCTTTGAAAACAAAATCATAAAGTTGTCGCTCTTCTTTGTACATGTCCAACTCAACATTGTCAAAATAACACGAAGGTAAAGCTCGATCTTCTTTGGTCCTTCGAAGAATGTAGATATCTTTGACTTTGTTGGTCATGCCTTGAACCAAGGCTTTCGAGATACCGATGAACTGACAGAGTGAAACAAAATCACTGATCGAATTAAAGACTGGTGTACCCGTGACAACCCACCGAATGTCAGCTTTGATAGAACAGACCGTTCGAAATATTTTTGAACTTCGGTTTCTAATTTCGTGAGCTTCATCAAGAATAATTCTGTCCCACTTAACTGGTTCGACTTTACCAACCATTGAATATGGAACAATGATTACATCAGCGTTAACATCTCGATCCCATTCTTTGCATGACAGTGAAGGCGCAAACTTTCGAACTTCGTTAACCCATTGCGATACGATCGACTTTGGTACAACGACGAGTGTTCGCTTCTTTTTATTTCCCAATATAGTCGCGATAAGTTGAATCGTTTTTCCGAGACCCATTTCATCACACAAAAATCCGCCTTTGGGTCTACCTTCATTCTTTTCCATTGTGAGCATCCATAGAACACCTTCTTGCTGATAGGGAGCATAAAGCCTCGCAGCAAGAAGTGATTTGGCTTGGTTGTATTGTTGTTCAATCATAGTGTGATGTCGCCTCAGGACTTCATTGACTTAGGTGTTCATCACCCGACATTTCCATAATTTCACATGGAGTAGGTTCCTCATGCTTCTTTTTACGAGTTCGCTTCGGCTTGGGTTCTGGTTCTTCGATACCATGTTCGCGGTGATATAGAACTTTGTCCCAAAATTCACGCATGACCGGGAGGTAGGTGTTCCACCATTCCCGATCTCTCTTTACATTGACAACGACAAACTCTTCTGGTCGAGGCCAATTTGTCTCAGCGGGTTTATATTGAATAAAATCTGCTTCTTCAAGGTCTAAAATCTCCATACATAATTGTAGTTGAGGCATATAATGTTCTGGAACACATGCTTCAATTTTGCGAGACATAGGGCACTTAATTTCAACGAGCTTTCCACTTTCGCTGACACCATCAGGACTTCCACCAAGCCATGAGTGGACGGGGTGAGGCACGAGACCAATTTCATGTACAACTTCCCCATGTCTTTCTTCATAGAGAATCCGAGCTTCGTCTTCGTATTTTTCACCATGGCGAGTGGCTTCGTTACCAGTAAACTTCTCTCCCTTGCCACATTTTTTCAAAAGGAGATCGAATGGTGTTTGGTACTTATTTTTACCTATAGCTGTCGCAGCATCCGAAGCAGTCAGCATATTTCCCCGGAGAGCTAACCATTCTTCAGACTTTTGTGCCGCGTATTCCCTTTCAATGAGTGCCTTGACGTTGGGATGCATGTTACTTATCTATGCGGTTTGTTTTTTAACCTCATTGCAGGTGGGTAAAAGTAAGACCTCGCAGCGTATTGCTCAGCTTGTTTTTTACTTTTGGCTGCTCCTCGACCTAAGAATACATTATCAACAAAAACATCTATGACAAAAATTCCATTTTCGTGTGTAGTGACACGATAATCTGGGAGAGGTAAATTGTTTGTCTGACAGTAACGCATCAGATGATCTTTGTAGTTGTCATCAACCATGATGGATCGCATGTCAATCATTCGAGGATTTTCATAAATTCTAAGAATGAATTGTTTTACGTGTGCTAGCCCGAGATCTAAATATATGGCACCAACTAATGCTTCAAAGACATCTTCTAGAATTTTTGGATTGCTATTCCACCCATTACGCATACCCTTTTCATCCATCAAAACAAGATTGTGTAGTCCAAGTTTGTGAGCGATAGCTGCAAGAGTTTCACTTCTCACTAACTTTGTTCGAGCTTTTGTTAAGAATCCTTCTTGTTTTTCTTCATACTTGTCAAACAAAAACTTTGTAATGACAAAACCTAAAACTGAATCACCCATGAACTCAAGTGTTTCAAACGAATCTGTGAGTTCATCATATTCCTTGATGGCGGATTTGTGAGTAAAAGCTTTCTGGTACAAAGTTAAGTTTTTAATCTTTGTACCAACAAGGTCTTCAATTTGAAACTGTTGGATGTTCATGCTTTGTTTATTATGAGTTGGTGTCTAAGCTTTATCTTCCTTGATGTAGTGCGGGCTCAAGAACTTTTGGAGGTTAAGGTACGTGACTTGGACATCACCCGGTTGAAGGAGATCGCGGAGCTTATCATCCATGACAAGGACGCGACCGTTATCAGGATGCTTGAGACCCTTTTCAGTGATGTACTTATTGATAGCCTTGGTGACTTCACTTCGGGACACGAGTTCGTTCTTCTTAAGACCGAGAAAATCACGGAGCTTGTCGCTGACCTTTTGCTTGCGGTTGAAGCCGTTGTTTTCAGCACGCTTCTTCGCCTTTTCACCGTTCGGATCGTCTTGCTTAGACTTGATCTTACGGACAATCTTGGTCAAAGACTTGATTTCAGAGCGGATGGCAGTGAGTTCAGTTTGAATGTTTTCAAGAGACATCTTATGTTTAGTTTAGGTTTGATATCTTTAAGCGTCTAAAATAATGCGATGGTGCTCATGAATACGAGAACAGCTACAATAATACCTACCCACATGAGTATACGACGATTATCAACTTCTAAACTTGTAATTTTATCGATAACGCCGTATGGTGTTTTAGCTAGCACACCAGAACACTGTCCTGGACAGCCACCTTTGCAGCAGCTCGCTTCACACAAGAAGTACCTGTCACCGCGTTTATGAGCACACACTTGATTAGACTTCGAGTCACCCTTGCCTATCAGGGCGTAGCATCTACATTTTTCCGTGGTCATGCAAGTGTCTCTGTAGCAGTCCATTTTTTATATGTGTAGATTATAATATGGATCCGTACATCTACACCGATGTTACGATAAACAAGTTCGTGAAGAAGAATTTTTTCTTCAACGATCCCGTATTAGAAAAGTATTATGAAAATGGAGACATAAAATCTTTTCGGTCCAGAGTTTCAAGAGTCTACAAAAATGAAACATTTGAAAAGATGTTGTATGCTTTCGTCACAGATACGACGCGTGATATTATTCTGAAAACTGTGAGTGATCTGACAATTTTCATGGAACCCATGGGAGATATGATTGTCTCGGGAGGTGAAGCTTTCAATTACTACGTAAACAAAGAAGATAGAATAGTCACGAGTGACATTGACACAAAATTTGTTCCTCGGGTACGTTATGACACAAAGTATTTTGGAAAACTTCAAGCCATCAAGTTGATGTTATGGAATAAACTTGGTGAAATATGTGTGAAGATTGACAAGGAAGTGAAAAAAAGACTCACGACCGATTTGAAACTTGCAACGTTCCTCGGGATAAAACCTGTAAACAATGGCCCAGTTGTCACTCGAAGATATACTTTGATCAAAAAGAAAAAGATGGCTTCGAATTCAAAAGTGTCTAAAGGTGACGTTCTCATCGATGTTGAATTGTTTGCTCTCGACTTGAACATAAGAGCATACTCCATCGAAAAGGGTGTCATCGAAGAACGTGTACTCGGTGGCTTCTTGGATATTCCATTTATGCGTCCAGGTGAATTTGGTTACGAGATCATAGATACTAGACGCAAGGGATTCACGTACATGAACCGTCACACAAATAAGTTGGTGTCCGATAAAAATATTTATATCGCTGGCAAAAAGTTTTTGATTGATGATATCTACTTGATGCAGCGTCTTGGTCTTAGACCTGAGAAGATTCAAAAAGATAAACAACGATTGTTCAGACTCACGAAGATGTTAACAAATACGAATCAAGTCGCTCAGACAGATAACATTGAAAAGATTTTCAAAGCTGCTCAGAAAATTAATTTCACACCCGCAAGAAAAGATCTTTCAAAGACTCGTGTGAGCATGTTGTCAGCTTCAAAGATTAATCCTAAAAGGTACGAAAAGTACACAACAAAACCATCCTTGGAAACGTTGTCCAAGAAGTTTTTGTACGGTCTCAAAACTTCTACAAGCAATATGACGGTACCAGGATACTCCAATACAAATGGAAATATGCGATTCAATCTTGATAACATGAAATGGGTAAAGGATCGAACAAAGCGTTACATAGGTAATGAGTACAATCTCAGACCTAACCAACCAAGAAACGTAACCGAATCTATACTTGAAAACCCACCATTGTATGGGTACAACCCAGTACGTGACAAATGGGTACCCAAAATCATATTGAAACACTCAGCTCAGATACCTTTCATTGGTTTAAAGAAATAGACTGATGGTCATATAAACGATGTTCTACTCTAAACCCACCAAGAACGATGAAGGCCTCTATATCGTCAAGGCTTACACCGATGACAAAAAGAAATATTTTGTTCCTTTGGAAGGTAATGTGAAGGTGGATTCAGGTGAACTCACGTTTACAGTCAAAGATGAATCGAAGTTCCAGGAGGTTGACACTCTTAACATTGAAGCCGCCAAGGAAAATTCCGAAGAGTGGTTTGGCAAGAAGATGGCCGATGCTACTCTTGAACATGCTTACACCACGTCTGTTTTGTGCTCCCAGGTCACAGCAGACATCATTTCCGCTACCAAGACTTTCAACTATGACAAGCACTCGATCGAAATTGCTGCTATCGAAGATGAAACCAAGGTCAAGGCACTTCTCGAATTCGCTGGTCTTTGGTTTGCCAAGAAGGCGTATGGTCCGATTTGGAATGTTGTCCAGGTCAGAGACATGACCGAACCGGAGCCCGAGCCGGAGCCCGAGGTTGAACCAGAGCCGGAAGTTCAAGATGAATACCCAGACGAATATATTGACCATTAAAAAAAATTTGTAGACTGTATATAAAAGATGAAGAAGGGTCTCACCATGAGAAATGTTGTCATGTTGGCTGCGATCGCGATTGTTGTGTACCTTTTGGTCAACATGAACAATGGTACCTCTACTTACCGTATCCAAGAACGTGCGTATGCCACGGTTGAATCTCAACCGGAAGAACTTGTCATGAAGAACGGCACCGGCTTGGCGTCTTCTTTGTTGCCCCGTGAAGTTGCGTCCCAGGACGACTTCGGTGAATTTGCCCCGGAAGACATCCTCAAGGGTCAAAACTTCCTCGAACCGAGACAGCAAATTGGCGTGCCGGAAACGGTCGGTGGTGCTCTCCGCAATGCCAACCAACAAATCCGCTCGGAACCGCCGGTCTCCAAGGATGCGTACGTCTGGAACAACTCCACCATTACTCCGGATTTGATGCAACGCGGACTTTGTGCTTAAAGATTAGCGTATAATAATTACAAATGACTGAAGTCAGTAACGACCTCTCTGAAAATGTCTCCAAATTGGTTGAACTTGCCAAACAGCTCAAAGAAGCTAAATCTGATATTAAAGTGTTGAACCAAGCTGAAAAACAACTCAAGGAAAACATTAAGAAATGTATGGTTGATCAAGGTATTGATACCATCAACTTGAGAAAGGGAAAAATTTCGTTACGAAAAACAAATAGAAAATCTAGTATGACCAAGGATGCCGTGAAAGATGGTCTCGGTATATTTTTTGGTGGTAATGAAGCACAAGTTGAGGGTGCTATGAATGCTATCCAGGACAATCTTAAGATTAAGGAATCAGTTTCCATCTCCATAACAGGTATAAAGGGTAAGGAAGAATAAGTAGTAAGTAACAATCATGGTTTGGAGTCAGTATGTTTACGAAGCGAACGAGGGTTTTGACACAGATCCAAGTGATGATGAAGAACTCGAAGACGACATTCATCTTAGTGTTGAAGATTGGCAAATTAAATACTCAGATGAACTTTGGTATTTGTGGGACGTTATACAACAACTCCTACGCGATGGATTTTTAGAACATGAACTCATGTCCGATTGTACATTTTCTGACTTTGCAGAATTTTGTTATAATGATCACATCGACGATTGTGACTTTGTATGGATACCATATGAATCACAACTTTCATACATTTGGAGACATATTCAAGAATTTTTGGTTGATGCAGATTTACACACCGAATTTATGTATGGCGCTACATTTGATCACTGGGTTAAATTTGCTTTTGAACACTCCAGGTGAAAATAATCTAACTATATAACAAATGTTGCCCGATATTACGTCCCAGAAAGTTGCCATCCCAGCCGCTCTTTTTTTGGCTCTCAGCCCCGGCGTTTTGCTCACCACGTCGGGCAGAAACATCCGTCTCATGAACGGAAAGACCAGCCAAAGTGCCGTCATGTTCCACGCCCTCGTGTTCTTCCTCGTGTACTCGATCATCGCTCGTGCGTTGGGTCTCGTGCTCACGAAGACCGATTTGTTGGTGACGACTACTCTGTTCTTGGCTCTCAGCCCGGGTATTTTGTTGACCATCCCGCAAGGAAGCAACGGTCTCTTTATGTCTGGTCAAACCAGTGTGCCTGCGGCGTTGACCCATACGGTCGTTTTCGCCGTGGTGTTTGCGTTGCTTCGCAAGCAATTTCCTACTTTCTATTAAGTAGGAGAATGAAGTACCTTGTTCTTGGTCCAGCTTCCATGGGTATCTACGCAATGATGGGTGCTCTAAAGTCAATGGAAGATAAAATGGATCAAGTGAAAGAGATATCCGGGTCTTCGGCTGGTTCCATTCTAGCACTATTTTGGGCTATCGGAATTTCGATTGATGACATCATAGATGCATCACTTTCTATAGATATCTCCAATTTTGTTAAATTAAATATTGGATCTTTCTTTAACAAATTTGGTTTTGTTGAGATTGATCCGATACGCGAAAAATTGGTTGAAATATGTGGGTGTGATCCAACTTTTGGAGAACTTTCGAAAAAGATATACATATCTTCATTTTGTCTTAACACTTCAAGGACTGAATATTTTTCGAAAGATACACATCCAGACATGAAAGTGATTGACGCGGTGTGCATGAGTATAGCGATACCTCTTATATTTGCGTCATCGGAATATCGTGGTCAAACATACGTTGATGGTGGAACAGCTGAAGAATATCCCATGGCTCCATTTCTAGATAAAAAACCACATGAAGTTACATGTATTACAATAAAAATGGATGAAATATACCAAGAACACTTGAATACACCCAAAGATTTTCTGGAAGCACTCATAAGATCCTCGATTAAAAATAGACTAAAATATGATGAAAAATGTAATATGATAAAATTAGATATAGGTGATGTGAATATATTTGACTTTAATATGAGTTATGAAGATAAATTACGACTTATGAATATGGGAAAAATAATGTAACCCAATATTAATATGGAGACAGTTTGTGACCCTTCTATTAATATTGGGAACCTCAGACAGTTTGTCAAGACAAACATGGGGGTCGATATCAAACTTTCCAGGGAAGAGTTGTGTGAAGCTTATGCATCCATGCAGAATGGGCAATTACCTTTGCCACCTTTGGTCATGACCAAAGATAGAACACATTTGTTGGATAAAAGGTCACCACTTTCACAGAAAGATTACAATCTATTGTTTTCCACGACAACACTTTTGAAGGATCTTCGAAGAATTGCCCGTAAAATTGGAATCAAAAAATTAGATTCGTACACGAAAAGCCAACTCAGGGATCTTATCGGTGGGCGAATGAAGACAATGGGCATCCGCGAACCCATTCGTTTTGCAAGGACTGTGACAAAACGTGAACCAGTCATGAAGATGAACATGAACATGAACAACCAACGACAAAATGTGAACACGAACACGAACAACCAACGACAAAATGTGAACACGAACAACCAACGACAAAATGTGAACATGAACATGAACATGAACAACCAACGACAAAATGTGAACACGAACACGAACAACCAACGTCAAAATGTGAACACGAATAGAACTTCTACCGTTAAATTTCCCAATCAACTTTTTACGCGTGGTGGAGAAGCACCTAGATTTATTACGGGTAAAAAAGAACCGAGTATATTTTTTAAAGAAACACCAAATTTCATTAAACAAAGAGATGAAAAAAAGAAAGAAATTATTCGTCTAGAAAAATTCAACATGGTAAAAAATCTTCAAACATACGAAAAATCTAAAAATGTTCCTAAAAAGAATGATCTTAAAAATTTCTTAAATACTAAAATGAAAAATGAAAAAAATAAAGAGAACGCTGAACGCGAACAAATAAAGAAAGAGCAAGAAGAAGCCAACCGAAAGAAGAAAGAGCAAGAAGAAGCTAACCGAAAGAACAAAGAGCAAGAAGAAGCCAACCGAAAGAAGAAAGAGCAAGAAGAAGCTAACCGAAAGAACAAAGAGCAAGAAGAAGCCAACCGAAAGAAGAAAGAGCAAGAAACTAACAAGATAATCAAAGAGAATCGTTTGGTGGAAAATTTTGTCGTAGAAAAGAAACAAAGGGTAAATATTTCAAATGTGTTGAAAGAAAAAAATATAACCAACAAAGAACGCGAAAAACGCGAACGAAACAGAATTAAAAAGGAAGAAGAAGAAAAGGAAGAACGCGAAAAACGCGATCGAAACAGAATTAAAAAGGAAGAAGAAGAAAAGAAAGAACGCGAAAAACGCGAACGAAACAGAATTAAAAAGGAAGAAGAAGAAAAGAAAGAACGCAAAAAAGAAGAAGCCGAACGTTTAAAACGTAAACAAGAAGAAAATAAGAAAATTGAAAAACGTGATAAAGAACAAGAGAAATTTAGAAGAAAGTTGAATTACGACACGAGAATTAAAGTTGAGAAAGAAAACAAACGAAGACAAAAAATAGAAAACACTGAACGTAAAAAGAAAGAAAAGGAAGAAAAAAGACTTCGTAATATTGAAGAACAAGAGCGTAAGAAGAAGGAAGAAGAAAATAAAAGACTTCGTAAGATTGAAGAACAAGAGCGTAAGAAGAAGGAAGAAGAAAATAAAAGACTTCGTAAGATTGAAGAACAAGAGCGTAAGAAGAAGGAAGAAGAAACTAGACGACAACGCCAAATTGAAAATAGAGAAAGAAAACGTCGTGAACAAGAAGAAAATAGTAAACGCCGTGAACAAGCACGCGATGTAGAAATGTCTAGAAAATTCAAACAACTTGAACTTAATCGTAAAATTCAAGAAAAGCGTAATCGTGAAAAACGTACCCGAGAAGAAGAAAAGAAAAAGAAGGAAATTGAACAACAAATAAAAAAGAATCGAGAACAAAAGAAGAGAAACCTTGAACTTGAACAAAAGAAGAAAAAGAACCAAGAAAAACAAAAGAAGAGGAACCTTGAACTTGAACAAAAGAAGAAGAACCAAGAAGAACAAAGGAAGGGGAACCTTGAACTTGAACAAAAGAAGAAGAACCAAGAAGAACAAAAGAAGAAGAACCTTGAACTTGAACAAAAGAAGAAGAACCAAGAAGAACAAAGGAAGAGGAATCTTGAACTTGAACAAAAGAAGAAGAAGAACCAAGAAGAACAAAGGAAAAAAATTCCAATTGAAAATAATAAAAAACGGATCGAAGTATTAAACAAGCTTCAAACTGCTATCATTAAGAAAAATGAAACAAATAAATACCGTAAAGAAACATTAAATCGTTTACAGCGCGCGATGGTTCGTAGACAAAAACAAAAAGAAGCTGAGAACAGAGCACGAAGACAAAAGGAAGCCCAGAACAGAGCACGAAAGCAGATGGAAGCTCGTCTTCAAAAAGAAGCTGAGAACAGAGCACGAAGACAAAAGGAAGCTGAGAACACGGCACGAAGACAAAAGGAAGCTGAGAATAAAGAGAAAAAAGAGGCTGAGAACACGGCACGAAGACAAAAGGAAGCTGAGAACAAAGCACGAAGACAAAAGGAAGCCGAGAAAAGAAGAATGACGGCGACGACAAGTGTTCCTAAATCCAAAAAAATGAAACAACAAACTCCCAAAATTAAAGTAATTGTGAGTCCAAGACGACCCAAAAGTGTCGGAGATCAGAGAAGAAAGAATGTTAAACTTCAGATTGAAAGGATGAAGCGTATTAGAACACGTGGACAAGAACGCAAAAAATTCTTGAACCGTCTTGAACGAGGTGAAGATCCATATAAAGTATTAATGGATGCAAAAAAATTAAACTTCAACCGAGCAGGTGGTACTATGTAAAAAAATATCACAACATTACAAATGACACTCGCACTGTGGGATGAATCGGTGCGACTGGCAAAAATTAAAATGGGTCTCAACCCAAAGTCATTTATGAAAATACAAGGTGTCCTTCTCAAGCAGTCACAGGCCATATACCATATATTACTGCTCAATAATAAAGTCTCAAAGTAAAGTAATAATGCCGACCAAGGCCATAGACTATCTGACACAAAAGATACATAAACCTATTGTCAACACAAACAAAAAGAAGCCTAGTCCTCCTTTACCAATCAAAAGCTTCGTCGAGATAATCACTCGTCGTCGCTGAGAACAATTTGGAAACCCTTTAGTCTTTGAATATCAGAGACCATGAGTTGGTACAACTTCCAAGTACACCCGAACTTCTTGTTCAAAAAGTATACGCTATTCAATTCAACAATAGCAGATCCAGTACTTTTTGAATGCAGACCGTCCTCGGCAACTGTCCTAATATCTTTCTTTTCTTGATCGTAGATCATAGGTTTAATTTTACCCTCGTAATCGGTATCCACTTTGACTCTAAACTTTGGTTCACGACCAATGGTTTCTTTGATGTTAGAGTTGAAAAGTGGAACAATTTCTTCACGAGTCATCTTCTTGTCAAAAATCGCTTCACTTTGTTCGACGACGCTGTCGATAATTTTGTCTTCGATGCTTCGAAGAACTTCATAACATTGTTTAATGATGCTTCCTTCTTCGTCGTATCCTCTCATTGAAAAGTCAACGTTGAATTTTTTGTTTCCAATTTCAGGTGTGAAGCCAGAAATACCAAAGGGCATATACATCTTTGGAATTTGAAATCGGATAGGACCATCTGATTGAGTGGACAAGACTATCTTTCTATTATTATAGTCAGCAATCTTAATATCATCTAAAACTTTGTCAAACTTGATCGCCATGATTATAGTTTTCATTTGTGTCTAAACTTTAAGCAGAGCATGCCACACATTCGGGTTCGAGACTAAACTGAATCGGACGAGCCTTAGCCTTAGATCGAAGATAGTACATACCAGTCTTAAGACCAGCCTTCCATGCATACATGTGCATAGAAGAAATCTTGGACAATGTCGGATTTTCGACGAAAAGATTCATAGACTGCGACTGATCAACAAAATGACCACGGTCGGCTGCCATATCAATGACAGCCTTTTGACTAATCTCCCAGACAGTCTTGTAGAGCTTCTTAATATCGTCGGGGATGTCAACAATATTTTGAATTGAACCACCCGCCTTGACCATCAAGTCTTTCATTTCCTTTGACCAAAGGCCGACACGCTTCAAGTCATTAACCAAATGCTTGTTGACGACCACAAATTCACCGGCGAGGGTGCGTCTCAAATAGATATTTGTAGTGTATGGCTCAAAGCATTCATTGTTACCCAATATTTGAGCCGTGGATGCCGTGGGCATGGGGGCCATCAAAAGACTGTTTCGTAGACCTTTCGTCTTGACACGTTCGCGCATGACATTCCAATCGTAGCGACCACTAAACTTGGATTCTGTAGCCCACATGTCGGGTTGAAGAATGCCTTGCGAAGCCGGTGACCCTTCAAACGTTTCGTAAGATCCTTCAACTTCAGCCAACTCAGAACTCGCTTCAAGAGCTGCGTGATACATAGTTTCAAAGATGTGAGCATTCATCAATCTCGACTCTTCGCAATCGAATGGAAGGCCACAAAGAATAAATACATCGGCGAGACCTTGAACACCGAGACCAATGGGTCTGTGTCTCGTGTTTGATTTCTTGGCTGTTTCGACCGGATAAAAATTTCTATCAATCACTCTATTCAGATTCTTGGTGACAATCTTGATGATTCTATGAAGTTCATCGTGATCAAATGTTTTTGTCTCTCGGTTGACATATTTTGGCAACGCAATAGATGCGAGGTTACACACAGATGTCTCATCTTTGTCGGTGTACTCTAAAATTTCCGTGCAAAGGTTTGAACTCTTAATGACACCAAGGTTCTTTTGGTTGCTTTTTTCGTTACAAGAATCTTTGTAGAGCATGTAAGGTGTACCCGTCTCCGTTTGAGACTTGATGATAGCTCGCCAGACATCCGCCGCAGATACAGTCGCATTGGCCAATCCTTCGGCTTCATACTTCTCGTACAACTTTTCAAACTCTTCACCGTAGACATCCGAAAGACCAGGTGCCTTGTCCGGACAGAACAACGACCATTGACCACCTTGTTCAACACGCTTCATGAAGAGATCCGGAATCCAGAGAGCTGAGAAGAGATCACGACAGCGAGCTTCTTCATCCCCCTGGTTAAGACGCAATTCCAAAAAGTCCATGATGTCTGCGTGCCACGGTTCCAAGTAGACCGCGATCGATCCTTTACGACGACCAGCTTGATTGACATAGCGCGCCGTGGAATTAAATACACGAAGCATGGGGATGATACCGTCAGATGTACCGTTTGTTCCACGGATCCGAGACTTATTAGCTCGAACATCATGGATGTGCATACCGATGCCACCCGCCCATTTAGAAATTTGTGCACATTCTGTCAATGTACCGTAGATACCGTTAATGCTGTCTTCTTTATTGGCAATAAGGAAGCAACTCGACATCTGCGGTCTCGGTGTACCGGCGTTGAACAAAGTCGGTGTCGCGTGAATGAATTTACCACTCGACATCTTGTCGTACGTTTCCAAAACAGCTGGAATATCTTTCCCGTGAATACCGATAGAGACACGCATGAACATGTATTGTGGCGTCTCCATAATTTTCCCGTCCATACGCTGGAGATAACTCTTTTCGAGTGTCTTCAGACCAAAATAACCAAATTCAAAGTCACGCTCGGTTTTAATATCATCTTTGACTTGACCGGCGACTTCGGCAACTTCTTCTGTCACAATACCAGCCTTGGCCAACTTTTTCATGGCGATGTGAAAGTTGTTTGGTGCAATCTTTTGAATGTTACTCGCAACAATACGAGTCGCCAAAATTTCATAGTCCGGATCCGAGGTAATCATCCCGATGCAAATCTCAGCCGACAGTGTGTCGATTTCGTGAGTTGTGATACCATCGTACATCGATGAAAAAACTTGTTGAGCTACTTTGGATGAATCTACATTTTCAGAGAGACCATATGTTAGCGTGGATATCCTATTGGTGACCTTGTCAAATTTCATGTCTTCAATACGACCGGAACGCTTGGTAACCCTCATTTATCTATCTTACCTGAATTATTTTTAACTTACTTGAAATCGCGACTACGAACGGGGACTGGTCCGGCGACTTCCTTTTTCCTGTCGGGTTGCAAAAGGTAGGTGTTCATGTGAAAGCGGCCAACTTCTCCTGCTGGTGTGACCGGGGCATAAGAACCGACAAAGCATTCACCGCTCTTGCACACCGGTTCCGGGTGAACATTGTTGATCGTCGGGTTGTAAGCTTCGTCAAAGTCAGCAAACTTCATCGTTTAATATCTACGAATAGTTTTTTTCGGAGCATATATAAAATGGAAGTCAAATCTATCCAGCAATGTTCGACTCCCCTGAACACCTTGTTCTTTTCTGACTTCAACCGGAACCTTCTCCAGAGGGGGATCCGTCAGTCATTCAAGAACAAGACGGGAATTTCTATAGATTACCAGAACCCAGACGACTTGTTCGCCATCATGCGTGTCGTCTTCATTAACAACGCTGGCGACCACAACAAAAATGTGCAACAGCAAGTCAAGGCGATGAACGCCACCGTGATTAAGACTGCGACTGATCAAATTCAAACCGGTGTCGCTCAGTACATCGGTTATGTCCAAGACATTGAAACAACCACCAGACCAATGGACAGACCGGTTAACACCTCGACGACTGGAAAGAAGTTACCTAAGTCACAACAAATCGGTATGTAAAGTAAGTATGACGTTCACCTTGGACGATTATAGGGGAGCTTTCAATCTTCTTTATTTGTCACAGAAACGCGTCAACGCCAGCACTGCAAAGCGAGGTTACAGCGAAGAACACTGGCTTGCAAACTATCTTGAAAATGGATTCTTTGTTTCCACCGACAAAAAGGGTAAAGTTGATGTGACAAATGAAACAGTAAATATACAACTCAAAAAAAGTAAAGTCGGGCAGTTTCAACAAGTTGCTCGAGGCACAGTTGATAACTTAATAACAAAAGTTCCAGAACTGGTCACTATCGAAGAACAACTCAAAGATCGATGCGTCCACAAAAAACTTTTTGATGCGAGTGTGTTACGATCACTCAACGAAAACAAAAGAAAAATTATTGAGCACGCACTTCTCGGCTACGATAAAAAACCTGATATCCTTTGTATTTCTGAATGGAACAAAAAGGATACGAGGCGTGAAAAATTACAATTCATGCCAATGAAAAATGTTGTCGAGTCATTGATGGAATATGATTTCAAGTTGCGAAAATCAGGAACTGTCATAGAGCTCGGTCCTTCGTTTACTATACAACGCAAAGGCGGTGATGGGGGTCGAGTCAGCGCCAATGATATTCAATTCAAAATTGTACCTTCACGACTTAATGTGGAAGATCTTTTAACAATTCCTCAAGAACATTGACGACAATACTATTTCCAATGTAAAAGAGCATGTTATCTTTCGGACCATAATTATAGTTTGGACTAAAACCAGACATTTGAAGTGCCTCTTTGATGGTCAACTTTCTAATTTTACCATCAATTTCGTACAAACCTGTTTTAGATCCCGGGCCACCCGATGAAGCACATATGGTTGGACCATAATCATCTATCGAATAGACACGTTCACCTTGGCGACCACCTTTGCCAGTCTTCTTATTGATCAAAATATATTTCATACGACCCTTTGAAGGTTCGAGTATATATTTTTCTTCGTACCCAAAAAAATCTTTCACTGTGTGATCAATGATACTTGAGACGGGGGTAATAGGTTTATTCACCGGTCTAAATTTATATTTTGTATCCTTGTCACATATAATGTAGATGCGTTGTCTTGATTGTGGCGAGCCATAATGTTTAGAGTCCAATACTTTATAGTTGACATGGTATCCCCTCTTCTCGAGTTCGTGAATGATAATTTTGAAAGTTTCACCGTTGTGGATGGTGTGTAAATTTTTTACATTTTCTAAGATGAGTGTCTTTGGTTGTTTGATGTCAACAATTTCCATGATTCGATAAAACAAATTACCTTTGACTTTATCTTCGAACCCTTCTTTTTTACCTGCGATACTAAAAGGTTGACAAGGAAATCCCGCACAAAGAATGTCAAAGTCTGGCATGGCCTCGATGTCTAACGCATTAATGTCACCGTGTGGTGCAATTCCGTGATTCATTTCATAGATGTGACGAACCTTTTCGTCTATGTCACATGCAAAGACACACTCGTAGTCTTTGTCAAGTTTGCCAAATGCTGTGTGAAAAGCTCCGAGGCCGCAGAACAGATCTGCGTAACGCCTTTTCATTTGATTTTAATCGGGCATTATCTTTAAAGTCTATTAAAGTTACTTGGCGATGACAGAATAAGTATGAGTCTAAACTACTACAAATGTGAAACTGAAAAGGTTTGCAAGTCAAAAGGTTGGGATAAAGTAAATGTCGACACCGTGTGGCTTTTATTGACAGAAGAGTTTGGTGAACTCGCATCCGCCATTCGCCAATACAAGAAAAAATACAAAAAGACTAACCTGAAAAAGGAACGCGGGACTGATGTCATGATGGAAATGGGTGATGTATTTAGTTATTTATTTCAGCTGGCCCACATGTTGAATGTTGACCTAGATCAAATGTGGACAGAGCATAAACAGAAAGTCAAAACCAAGAAATATAATCTAGGGTAGTATTAAACATGAGTGTTTACATGCTCAATGATGCCGTGGCTATGGATCGCGTCAACCCGTATGTACTCGGTGATTTTTCTCTTCCAGGAACGGTCAGACGTAATGAACGTACGAAACCTAACTACAAGAAGATACAAGAACCTCTTGCCCAATTTGAAAAGGAAGAAGAAAGTCCGATTTGTTCACATGGTATTACTGCCGGCGACTTGACGATCGACTACTGCAAAAAGAAGGATTCGTTGTGTCCGATGTCTAGATCTTTTTATCCAGAAAGAAATATAGACACGGGATTTACACGACCTCGTAAAGAAAAGATTTTGGTTGAGAAGGTGCATCAAAATAAAAACGGGTTTACTGTTCTCGGTTTGTTACTCATAGTTCTAATTCTATTAATTTTAAGACGCTAAAGAAACGTTCGAGTCTTTTTTCATTCGTGCAACGCTCAACAATGTCCGGTAAGATATCTTGACAGAAGTCTCTGACGAATTGCTTCTGCCAAGAGCATCTCCGATTAATGAAAGGTGGTTCGAATGTTGGGTCAAGAATTTTGACCGTGTTCATGATTCGAATTTGAGTTTTGATATCCATGAACAAATCACATCTCACATTTTCAAGCATGACGAGAGCCATTTTTTGTCGAGTCTCGAGATTCTTTTCGATCATCGTGTCTATGAACTTTTCATAGCGAACAGCCTCCTTCTTAGAAATGATCTTTGTCCAATCTCCAATGGGTTTGGATCGGATGTAGTCGACAAATGTTTTATATCCTTCGTCTGGGACATATTTAGAGTACATAATTTCAATATAGGAAGTATCTTCTTCAACATCATGTACCATATGGGCGGATTTAAGAAGGGAGGTCATTGCTCTAAAATGCAATGTTTTCTTTAACCTAAGTTAGGTCATGTCATAGGTTTGGTAAAAGATGTATCACCGAGTCGCAAATAACACATTTTCGTATCTTTTAACCCTCGATGAATTTCGGAATACAATTTCCGAAGACATTCGTCCTTCTTGGGTAAAGATTACGACCATCACTATGATCTCTGGCTTTAGCGAAGAAGTAAAGATTGACATTGAAAAAATTCGTTCTTTATTTGACGAACGTGGTTCTTTCAAATTTAAGATAAAAGACTATGAGTCTGACAGATATTTTGAATGGAGACTCAAACCATCTACAACATTCTACAATCAAGTGACGTTGACTTACACAGATGAATACAGTACAAAGTCGATCAAAGTATTCCCGAATGGGAGCATTCAGGTTGCAGGATGTTCAGATCTTTTTGATTGCAAAAGAATCATTGGACAGCTCGCATATTTTTTCAAAAACATCATGGGTATTGAACATGAACTTCCACTTGAAAACTTTCGGATCGTCATGATCAATTCAAACTTTAGCTTGAATTACAATCTCAATCTTTTAAAAGTTGCTCAGCACTTTGAAAGTTGTCGAGACATTTTCGAAGTTTCTTTTGAACCCGATCGATACTCAGCAGTGAAAATAAAATTTAAACCAGCCGAGGACATGAAAAGAATTACGACAAGTATTTTTAGTACTGGTAAAGTTATCATCACTGGTGCAGAAACTTTGAAGGAAATTGCATTCGCCTACAACATTATCAATAACCACATGAATGAATGTCAGGGCGTCAGGGTGACACAGACTGTCACCAAAGATGACTTTGGAATTTTTATGGGATACAAATGTCATGAATTGGTTGACCATCTCAAACAGGCTGGCTTCTCATCATGGACCAGAACTATAACCAACAATAAAATTAATTTCTAATTTTATACTAAATGTCCCAAAGACTTGGTATGGCAGATGGCCGATGCTTCACGATTAACACATCGTCCCGACTTCTCAACAACTACATCATGACCTCGAATAGTGTTGACTACGTTGACAACTACAAGTACCGTCAACTTCTCCAAAGTAGTGGGCCGTCTCTCATTGACAATGTCCAAAACAAGCAAGTGGTCGCGGAAGACGCCGCGTGCCAACGCTGTGACAAACCGCTTCTCAAGGTTGCGGATATCTTTTAAAAAAACTTTGAATGTGTAAACCAGGGAAATGTCTACATGTTCTATATGCCTAAATCAGGTTAGACCTACTAGGACTAATCCGCCCATAAGATGTGGACATATATTTCATTCAGACTGTCTAGAAAGTTGGAAAGAAAAAGGTAAGAATACATGTCCGATATGTAGAAAAGTTTTTGATGTATCAAAGTTTAGAGTGACACTCACAGTTGAAAATAATGATAATGAGACATCTAATATCATATCGATGGATGAAGACATGATATTCAATGTGATGGATATTTTCAACATAACTTTTGAAGTCGAAGACGTTTTAGATTTAGAGAGTCTTCTTACGGATGTTGGTTCGTCTCTTTCCGACTTGGATCCCCTTGTTCTTAACACAGAATGAACTACAATACGTGTTGTAATTTAATCCAGGATACTTCCTCGCAGCATTTCTAGGATCCTTAATAACATTACCTTTCGCATCAGTCAGAAGTGGTCCAGTGGCCCAACCTCGCTTGTGACTGAAGGCGTTTGCTCGAATTTTCATAATTTTTCCGACTTCAACCTTTGGTACTCGGGTGACGGGTATCTTGAAAAACTTTGCGATACTCGTACGAGTGTCACCTTTTTTTGGTCGGTATTCAACCAGGCCATGCTGTTTGTAGAAATGAAAATCACCTTGGTTTAGCAAAGATGGTTTCTTTTTGCCGGTGACAAACATCATGACCTTGTAGTAACCACGCTTACACTTTGTGTTCCCTTTGACGATGTAAACTTTTTTGGGATTATCAGATACGACACGCTTCGGAAGATTTTTGCAACTGGTGTATGAGTGATAGCCCCTGGACAGACCACTTCTATCACCCGGAACACTCTTTTGGTATCTGTACCTTTCGTAATCACCCATGGCGTAGGCGTAACAGTTATTGTTACCTACACCAATAGATGTACCCCAGTACTTATGGGTAAAGGTTGGCTCTGAACCACTCAGAGGAGGTCGTCGGCTCATTTATATTATCTCAATATATTATAAATGATCCAAGAACTTATGGACCCCAACCGTGAAGACCGTGTGGCACTGGCTATTATCTACGCCATCGTGCTACTTGTCAGTACGTTTCTGCTTCGCTACCTTTGGAACGAATCGCTTGTCAAGCACATCACCGTCTTGAAGCCTGTCAAGTCTCTTCTTGACGCGTTCCTTCTTTCGGTCGCTTTGATGATTCTTAGAGGTTGTTAAACTTCCTTGAACCCAACATGCTCCTCGCCGTTAGGAGCGACAATAGTTGGGAAGGCTTCAACCTTTTTGCAGTCTTCTTTATCGCAGTCAACAAACTTGTGAGGCTTACCAGCCTTCTTCATGTGTTCGAGCTGCTTTCGAGTCCATCCACATCCCATGGACCCGAAAACAGTCCACAGTCCTTCATCTTTGGTCTGGGTTTCAACACCCGTACGCATTAATATAACAAGATCAATGACGGCGAGAATGATGAACGGAAGCATTATAGTATAGTATTACATATTTTTTATCAATTTGCACATTTGATCTTTTGTAAGTTTTGAATCTAACTTGAACATCTTTACGAGATCATCCTTCTTATAGAGACGGCATTTCTTCTTTTTAATTTTGAGGTCGCCATTCTTGTTGATGAAAACTTTTTCTGTGGTACGAACTTGGTTCACGACAGATGGATCTCTTCCGCGAATCTGTGGTCTCTTTGGTGGAACCTTCTTTTTAGCAGCCTCCTTTTCGAGGACAGCCTTGGCGCGACGAATGGCGCTCGAGGTGCCAACCTTTTGTTGTGGTTTGGGTGTCATAACCTTCTTTTTGAGTACGATCTTTTTAAGAATGCTACCTCTCTTCTTTGATTGAAGGAATGGATGATTCAAAATTTGATCATAGGTTGGAAGATCATTATGTTTTAAACCAGGTCTCAGACGCCCAGATATAATATATGAATTGGTTAAACCAAGGTATTTTTCTGGAAGCAAGTCCCTTATAAATCCCCTAACTTTTGTAAATTTTGTGTAGCGACAAATGATGTTGAGAATGTACTGAACATCATACATGTAGTGTGATCCCACATAAATACCGTCATTTTTGTATTCTCCACTTGTGACATTTGGATTTCTAATACCTTCGATTGTTGAAAGACCAAAATCAATTATGATTGGTTTGTTACCTTCCAATACAAGAATGTTATTCCAATGAAGATCATGATGTCTAAACTTTGGGTACTTCTCATGGATTCTCTTCAAGTTCCTGATAAGTTGTGAAATTAAGGAGCGATAGGCTTCGGGTTTTTGTTCCTTTTTCATCCATTCCTGAAGACTTTGACCATTGATGTATTCAAAATAAAGCATGTCCCAACGATCACATGATTTAAAGTGGTACATACGAGGCACACCCATACCCTTCAATTTTTCCGCGATACGAAATTCCATTCGAGCAGTCTCTTCAGTCGTCTCTTTGATCGCAACTTGGGTTTTGCATTCATCATCGATACATCCATAGAAAACTGTACCATGTACACCCTTCCCAATCGCCCGGAGTCTGGTAGTAGCCTTATTAATTATGAGTGGATTCGTTTGGACTTTTGTAAAAAATTCCTTTTCTGGGTAGCACGCTTTTCGTCCGCGTATCAACTTCTTAACTTCTTCGCCGACCGCGTTCTTCTGAGCGTTGGTCTTGGCATTGTTGGCAATGTGGACAAGGTCCGCAAGCTTCACCATACTTATTACAATCTAAGAAAAAGTTTCCCCATGTAGTGCTGCCATCTCTTCCTCTACATCACTTTCATCGATGTAACCTTTGAGTAAGTCTAAAATTTCTAAGTTTTTCGTGGCCACAGCGCCAATCATAGTTGGGTGTGCGTAAAGACCAACCACTTCTTCATACTTGTCTTGTTTGAAAGCAGTTTTACACGTGTTCAAAAATACCTTGAACATCTCGGTAGCAACCACGTGATCGTGGTGTGACGCCATCCAATAGGTAATGTAATTTTCCCATACGATGCTAGAATCTTTTAAAGTGTCATTTACGTCTTGTACAATTTCATGTTCATTAGCTCGGAGAGCCACGAGGTCACCACGTTGAATAGCTTTGGAGATGTTCATTTTGTCTTGACATGGTGTACACGATGTGTTACTTAGGTGAAGTTTTCTACATACCATTTAGAAACTGAAGTTCCATCATTTAGATTGATCCTGTCATATAGTTCCTTTTCATCAACATGACACATGGCGTGCTCGAGTAAAAATAAATTTTGACTTTCGATGGAACCAACCATGAGAGATTTACCCGTGACCTTCATGATTTTATCCCATCGTTGTGAAGATTTTTCATCGCATATACGTTTGAAAATTTGAAACATTATGCGACCTATCACGTGATCTTTGTGGGCACCAATGTGGTAGATCAATTTTTCATCTCCTTGATTGACACGTTTCACAACTTCTTTTGAACGTGTACGAAGTCCTTCGTGGTCACCGCGTTCGATCAAAGCCTGAAGACTCACTTTTCTACGAAAGATCATCGACTCTTAACTATTCATGAGAAGTTTTGTACATCTTCTCATCAATACTGTAAATATTGAAATCTTTTTTGATTATTTATTCTTCGTCAATTTCAAAGTCGTCCGGTACTTCACCATTGTCTCCATCTTTCGGAAGATCAAGACCCTGGAAAGCAAACGACGGAAGCTTGGCAGATTGTTCCAACAAAACTTGTTGGAGACGGATGGTCACACCAAACTTGTTATCGATGAACCAGATCTGGTTGAGATCAATGATAGCGACAACCTTTTGACCCTTTTCAACGGAGTCCAACGGAACAAGTTCTCGTTGCATATTGTAGGACTCGGGCACAAAAGAACCGTCATTCTTCGTCAAGATCTTCAACTTCATCGTCGCCGGGTACTGATCCTTACCAGGACGGATGATCGGCTTGTACAAAGCTTCCTTGAGTACAGCCACATTGAAGGTCTTACCAAGCCACTCCTTGGAGTTCTTGGCAACCGTGTTGACGACGAGTTCATCAAGTTCCTTCATCTTTTCACAAAACTCCATGGCTTCGGCATTGTCCTGGTCAAAGGAGAGGTCAAGAGAGTAAGACGTACGCCCAGTGGTTTCATCAGTGTAAGCACTGAGGCCATAGGGAGAACGCATGAACGGGAGTTGAATGAAAATCTTCTTGTTGTCACTACTGTTGAGATACACAGCCTTGCCTCCATTCTTGTTCTTGCGGAACTTAGAAAAGGAGACACCGGACGCGTTGAAGTCAGAGTACTTTTGGATGGCTAGCGACATTTTATATCTTTTCTACGGGTCATGACTTTAAGTAATTTTTTTCTCAAGGTACAATAAAAATGGGCTTGTTTAAAGACTGTGGTTGTGGATGCGATGGTAAAAAAGCACAGGAGAAGTTTCTCATCTCCTTGATGTCCGCGTTGATCTTCTTCGTGGTCGCTAACCCGGAGACGTTCATTCTGATGCGTCGTCTTTTGGGACAATGGGTTGCCGGACCGAACGGCTGCCCGAAGTTCGCTGGTTTGATTCTCCACACGATTGTTTTCATGTTGATCGTCTGGGGCATCATGCTTCTCAAGAAGGAGGCACCGGCTAAGAAGGTTGAAGAAGAGGAAAAGATTTCGGTTGTGTCAGTCCCGATGAAGGACGCACCGCTTCCGCTTCCGGATATGACCGAAGAACAGATTGAACTCGTTGACTCTGGTGTCGAATTGGAAGGTCTCGATGTCACGGGTTCTTTCGAACACCCGGCCGGGCTATAAATGTTGAGTCCGACGTCTGTTCAAAATTTATAATCAACTTTTCAAGTGCTTGTTGAATGTGTCGTTCTTCGATAGTGATACAAGGTTCCTTGATTAACCCATGTTTTGTCTCGATGATGAAGGGCCCCGGTTGCCCGATCACAGACTTCAAATGTTCAAGCATGGTTTATTCAACATCCGCTTAAAAACTTTAATAGATATTATGATAGTTATGCCCGAACTATTTAAGCCTGAACCCGAGGCGGCCATTGGAAATCTGAGTATTCAAATGGCGACGCATTACATTTTTGCTAGAGAACCCGGGTTCCACCCAGATGTCTACAAGTATGGTCGTGACAAGTTTATCAAATGTAAGAACGTCACCGAAGAAGGTGAAGTAAATGGACAACATCGGATACATTCCATGCTTCATCTACAGATTCCTGACATAGGTGACACCATGCGTGATCTCATTCAACCGACTGACCTCTTGCAGTCTGAAATTGATAAAAATTTTGAAAAGGTCAAGGATTGTGTCGCCGGTTTTCACATTCGAAGAGGTACGAGATGTGATGATTCGGCTAAATATGGTTATTTACCATTCGCATCCCAAGAAGCAGTCGATGCAATGATCGATGAAGCAAATCGTCTCGACGCACCGGTACTCGTCATGAGTGATTCTATGTCGACAAAGGAATATTTCATGTCTAAAGTCCCAAAAGCCATCTCATTGGAACTTCCCATCGGCTTTACGGCGTGTGAACATTCTCAAAAAGTTGAAGTCGAGGATGAAGATCATCAACTAAAGATGAATAGTTTTGTCGAATGGTTCGTTTTGTCAAAGATGCCCAAAGTATACATGACCAATGGTGGCGTCTTTGGTGTCAACATGCCGGTCTACAATCAAGAAGGAATCACATCCACCTTTGGATACTCCGCGGCACTCTATGGCGGAAAGATACCTCATTATGTTTTCAATGACGGTTTTGTCATTTACCCCGATGGTAATTCTGAACCAAAGTATAGGTATTCGTGGTCGGATCCATTCACTACTTTCAAGTACATCACTATGAAACCTGATCGTGAAAATGTCGAATGTGCGAAAAAGTTTCTGCCCATGCACCCCGTTATATTGATGCGGTCTGAATGCACAGAAGACTATGAAGGTGTCGTGTACGCAGAAGATGGAAATTACAAAGCCGTCTACGTATTAAGATATGATACACCGGTTGAACCTGGTGACGAAGAAATGATTCGCCTTTGGAAACGTGGCGAAGGAGAATTAAGAGAAGGTGTCACTACACTTTGACAGTGCACGTCTTGTCCAACACTAAAATGTATGCAGCAACATATAACATCAACGCAATAAACACTGGTATATCATACTTCGGAAAGACAATCATCGCCACAAGTAACATGGCGATGATGAAAATGTAAAGGAATTGAAGATATTCCCCAATCGCCCTCGAATATCGACTCAAACTTGGAGATGCGGGATAAGATACAAATATAGCATCAGATGTTTTATTTAAATCTCTAGGACTAAAATTTTTAAAGATGATACCACCGTTATCAACTTTCACAAAGTTATGCTTTTTGCATACGGTATTAAAATTTACTTGATCATCTGAGCACGTTTCACGTAGAGTATCTTGGATAAACATTTTAAGATACTTGGCGTACCCCATATAAAGACCGGCGTTTGCTACATCTCTGCCATCACAAGTTCCAAAGATATACTCCGTGATCCATTTACCTGCGAAGCTTGGATCCTTGGATAACAAAACTTTACAATCAAAACTTTTAAAAAGTTCGGCAAGGTTGGATGGATTTTTATTTATTTTTGTATCGAACCCATCAACAAAAACTAAAATGTCATCGTCACCCTTGGTCTCCAAATATTTTTTCATACCCATGAGTTTGTCTACATACCCATTCCATTTGGTACCCCAACCTAAAACACGAACGGGCACATTGAATTCATTATTTACTAACTCATCGAACATACCAAATGACTTGTTGGCGTACGTGACTATTTCGACCATCACTTAGTATCTGCAAATATTTTAAATACGTCGTTGACTTTCTGAATAATGTTCATGAGTTGAAACTTATCCTTGATCTGAGATGGTTGTATGATTTCAAATTCAACTTGGTACTCGGTCATGTCTTCCGAGTCCAAATCAACTGAATCGCCAGTCGACATTGTCAAGTCAATGGAAAGATTCTTTCGAATGAAAGAGTGACGATGTTTAGTTCTTGTTCGATCCATGTCACCGAGATCATCAACTTCGAACGGAACTTCTTTTGACACACTAAATCTCATATCAAATGGAGAACTTTTGATACGTTTGAAATCTTCTTTGTGGACAGAAAGTTTTTGAACAATTTTTCGATCACCCGTAGATTCATCGACCGACATTCGAAGATTGTCACGGTCACGGTAGAAGACTTGTTCTTCGGTTTTCAAAATTTTTTCCCAACCATCATACTTCATGAGTGCTCGGTAAATTTTATCGAACGCTTCTTGACCAACATTGGTGTCAAACATTTTACCATTAAACTTTCCAAGTCGCATCTCAACTTCCGTGTGAGGATCACTTCGGTGTTCATCGAACACTTTGTGAACTTTCTTGTATGCAGTTTCGAGGTTCATTTTTATTACATTCTTGTTTTGCGTCTTCTTCTTAAGTGTTTTTTGTACACGAATTTTAATGAAAGGTATCGCCAACCTTGGAAATACATGCTACTTTAATGTGGCACTTCAATGTCTAATGCATGTACCCATCATAAGAAATGTAAAGTATGAAGGTGATTGTATGTTCACAAAAATATTTTTCAACTTCACTCACCAATTTTGGGATCCAAACACTGGAAAAGTTTTTAATGTCCAACCACTTCTTGTCGAATTTCAAAAACATTTTCCTCGATTCAAAAGTTTGGAACAACACGATGTTCAGGAAACTATTCTTTGTATCATCGACATTCTTGAAAAGTCTGTTCCCGAACTGAAAAAATATTTTTACGGCAAAAAAGTTCAAGAGACTGTATGGCCAAGTGGTTCCAAAAAACAAGAAGAAGATTTCAGTGTTCACATTTTATGTGCCGATGGTTCAAGCTTCAAAGATATGCTCCTTAAAAGTTTTGCTTGGAATGTCTTGACTGACTACAAACCACATCACGTGGCGACAACGAGGTGTTTCTTCTCAAAGCATCCAAAAGTACTCATGGTATCATTTGACAAGAAAGGTCGGGTAAATGTAAATGAAAAATTAACAATCGATGACAAGGAATATGAACTTGTGGCGAGTGCAATTCATCTTGGGAGCCAGCACGATGGACATTACGTCGCATTTACTAAGCATGCCAATAAATGGTATTACAAAAATGATGACTTTGTGTCCGAACAAACATTTCCATGTGATGCTCCACACTATCTACTCATGTACATTTTAAAAAATCCTTCATCTTAATATCTTCTCGGATATTGACGATAGTTCTATAAAAAGTTCGACGGTTGTTTGGGTACGTCTTATCTTTTCTTTCCATGATAGGTCTCCACCACATGGGTACATCATTCTCCATGAACTCACATTCAACAATCATCCCATCTCTGAGCCATGGAATGTCAACGGGTGGTAAAGTACTTTCCATCATCAATTTCCCTTTCTCTTGAACGTAGAGCCTCCAGATACCTTCGTCGTCTCGGCGAACTAAAAAGTCTACTGTATTTTTCTCTTTTGGTTTCCATTTAAACATAGTTTCGTGTGTTCCAATTTTAACCATTTCTCGGACAGGTGTAAATACAAGCCCATCAACTTTTTCTTCGACTGTTGGGAGATAGTCATCCATAAAAGTTTTAAAGTCTGTGAGTGCATGAAAAGTTTTCAATCTAACTTTGATGCGGTCACTCTTCATACTAATGATGCTCTTCACAACACTTTCCATCTTCTCAAGTCTTGAAAGAAAGTCGAGGTGAGCCACTGGATATCCATCGATCATGATAGCATCATAGACTAAAAATTTATTTTCATAAAGCTCACCATCTAAAATAGTACCATCAAAAATCTTCCGTCTAAAATTGATGGGAGCTTCAAACATCTCAAAGTTCCTGTTTACGAAAACACATTGACGCTTCCCTTGGTATGTCATGGCGACCATCATGTATCTCATACCATCGGTCTTTTCACACACCACGTACTCATTGTTTTTCAAGGTCGGGAAGTGTTTGAATTCGATCGATACCGGTTGAGGACCTGGAAAGCGATCGCGAACACCCCATGCTTTCGCAATGTATTCTTTGACATGCTCGTACATGTTATTCATTTGCTTTTAAACTTTAATTCGCTTTAACACCTGCCGCGTTCAAAATGTTACTGATACATTCATGACCATATGTCATGGTTAACTTAGCTGCGGTAAATGCATAGATTTTTACACCATTCTCTTTGAACTTTTGGAACATAGTTTTCATTTGGGGTGGCACTTTGATCTGCCCAGTCTTTTTGTCTTTCAAATGCTTTGAGACATTTTTACAATTCATGAACCAAGCGCGAGATGATGTTTCACTGACGGTCCAAATATATTCTGAAATTTTTCTATCCACTTTGGTATCAAAGTTGAGACCCAATTGTTCGGTCGGTTCGTTGACCTCTTCGAGAACCTTCTTCTTGAACATATTCCAATCGATACCTTCAGTCACTCCCGGGAAAACGACGCACCCGACACCTTCGTGAGGCTTCATAATTTCTCCCAAACTTTTTTCATCAATCTGAATACCAAAGTCAACGAATAGAATGCGGTCGCACGTCTTCATGTGATTTTGAATGGCTTCAGCCTTTTGATAAGGGTCGTCGTTCACAAAAGAAATGTCATTCTTGTGACCACTTTGAATACAAAGAATGTTCAACTTCAAAATACTATGCAAAGTCTTTACGTGGCATGACTTTGATCTCGTAACAATGATCGACCCAATCTTCATTTGATTACGCAACGTCTCTAAACCTTAAGTCTATCATTCAAGCAGCCAACAAATGGTAGATTACCAATGTGTCCAAGGGTCGTTGCAACGCTTGCGTAGATCTTTCCGTCACATTGTTGCCACCTTCGACAAAATGCGTAGTCTTCGGAAAGATATCTCTTAGAAACGGGGTCAATCATACAGTCAAAACATGCGTGATAGTCGTCGAAGTCTCTGTTTTGGTGGTCATTTTTACACCACAACTCTGGAAACTTTTCTTCTAGCTTCTTGAAGACATCACGCTTGATCAACATGAAACCCGTCGGTCCGTCAAGAATTTCAATGAAACCATTTTCGACGGATCTTCGAGCTGAACCAATGTTTACGACAAGACTCGATGAAAGCATGGCCATGTTTCGATCATCCCCCTTCTTAATGGCGTCACGAGCTTGGTCCCACATGACACATTTTTTAGGATAGCACGCCACGGAGATATCGTGTCCCGATTCGAGAAGTGTCACGACGGCTTGTGGATCAAAGTCAACGTCGGCGTCAATAAACATGAAGTAGTCCGCATCGGTCTTTTGTATGAAGCGACCGACTGCAACATTGCGAGCACGGTGTACGAGTGATTCATTTTCGGTAGTATCAATCATGAGTTGAATACCTTTTTGTATTAAAAGTAGTTGCAACTTAATAATGCTAATCATATACTTGTCTAGGCAGAGACCACCGTAACACGGTGTACTCAAAAACAATTTGACCATAGTTTAATAGCTAACGTTCTTACGCTCTAAGTGCTTTTTAACAATATTTTCAATCTTGTTTATGGTGGGCACAGACACTTCACACTTTGAACATATGTCATTTTTCGTGAACGAACCACGAAGGGTAATCAATATAACAGCTGACGCAATACTGTTCGGTGTTTTGCTCATCAAGTCAACACAGTCTTCAAGTTCTGCACAAAGTCTTGAACATATAGATCTATAGTCTTGACCGACGTCAAAGTTTGCTAAAAGTCTATGCACCACGTCGTATGGCTTCGTGATGTAATTCTTTTCAGTCTTACCCATGATTGTTTCTTTGAACAATTGTGTAGTCCGACTAATATCTTTACTTTGAATACCAAACATGCCCGCAATTTCTTTGGTTGTCCGCGGAACATTCGCTAATCTACATGCATAGAGTACACAGTTACCCTTGATGCCTGTACGCACAGCACCTCGAGTAAGTTTGGAGTCATCAAATTTTTTGTACATTATTTTAGCGTCCTTCAATATAGAGTCTGGAAGATTGAAACACGCCTCGTCGATATCTTTATACGCATGAAACAGTGCTCGATCTTTGTGGTTCATAGACATGTGAAAGTTAATCTTCGCCATGCGTTTGATTTCGTATTTAGAACTCGCAGTCGTAGACATAACAGTTCCTTTGCCCCATGATTGCGAGTACAATTCAGGGTTTGCATTTGGATTGCCACAACGAGATGGATCACTGACTTTACCATCTTCACTGACACCACTCGTCCATTCGGGTGATTCATCTATGAAACTATCTTCAACTAGACCGCATTCCGAACAGACAGGAAGTCCTTCTGGTGAAAAAACTTTAGCTCCGTTGCACTCCTTGCAAAAATTTTTATTACTAACTGGCCTTATTTCATTTCTGATTGTGAGTTCATCAATTTGATTCCATATAGCAGCCAATTCCATTGTAATTTTGACAAACTTATTAATCTCTGAAGAGAACACGCACTTAGGTTCTAAAAATTCAGTTCGTCTGCTTGTCTTTTAGCTAGCATTTCAATCAAATCAACGCGTTCTTTAAAACTTCGAGCACCTGGGGATTGAGGTTCCCAAGCTTCCCATTCTTTGTCAATAATTTCATATCCGGGTGGTGCATTGACATCACCGTCAATTTCGTCATCCGGAACTATGAAATCATCCATTTCAGAGTCTGTACCATCTTCGTAGATCTCACTGTCGGAGTCTTCGACATCAATTTCGTCGTAGATGACATACATGTTTTCACCCAGTGACTTCATACCAATGTCAGCAAATGTTGTACCACTTAGGTAGTGTTCGCAAATACTTTCATACGGTGCCGGATTCATATCACCACCTTCAAGTTGATAGACACATGCAGATTTGTACAACTTTTCGGTCGGTGAAATATAATGAAGACCCAAAACATTTCCAGTATTCATGCCTACGATGGCAAACATCTCTTCTTCTAGTTCATTTTCGTTTACGAGCACTTTCACAAAATCGTTCTGTATAATTTCTTCGCGCGAAATCATACTTAGAGTTTTCGGACAAAAAATTATCAGGCCTAATAACACAGATGAAAGTTCACATTTATTCGAAGGAAGGATGCCAATATTGTAACCTAGCCGCGGAGCTTTGTGCTTCCGAGGGGTTGGATTACGAAAAGATTATGATAGAAAAGGACAAGTTAAAGGACTTGTGTGGTGGAAAATTGGATTCTTACCCTCAAATATTTGTGGACGATCGTCACATCGGTAACTATTTTGAATTCCAGGACTACCTCGAAGAAGAATATGAACCACTGCTCACCCCGTCACTCGATAGATTCACAGTCTTTCCTATTAAGTATCCAAACTTGTGGGACATGTACAAGAAGGCACAAATGTCCAATTGGACAGCCGAAGAGATTGATTTCTCCAAAGACATGGAAGACTGGAAGTCTCTCAATGAAAATGAGCAAAAGTTTATCAAGTATATCTTGGCATTCTTCGCTGGTTCCGATGGAATTGTTTTTGAAAACATTAATAACAACTTTGCCGATGAAGTTCAAGCATCTGAAGCTCGATCATTTTATGCTTACCAGTCTCACAATGAAATGGTGCACGGTGAAACATATTCCAAGTTGATCGATAAATACATCAAAGACGGTACCGAAAAGAAGCAACTCTTTCAAGCGGTCCAAACAATTCCTTGTATTGAGAAGAAGGCTAATTGGGCCATGAAATGGTTCGACACAAAGTCTCGCTCTTTCGCCGAAAGGCTTTTTGCATTTGCTTGTGTCGAGGGAATTTTCTTTTCTGGATCTTTCTGTGCCATTTTCTGGTTGAAGAAACGTGGTCTTCTGCCGGGTCTTTGCTTCAGTAACGAACTTATTAGCCGAGACGAAGGACTTCATCAAGAGTTTGCCGTTGAACTCTTCAAGATGCTTCGCAATAAACCATCATCGAAGGTTCTTCAAGACATTGTCAAGGAAGCAGTCGAAATTGAAAAGGGTTTCATTCTCGATGCCCTTCCTTGTAGTCTCATCGGTATGAATGCAGAGAAGATGTCTGAATACATTGAATATGTTTCGGATCGTCTTTTGAAGCAAATTGGACAACCACCCATTTGGAATTCCAAGAATCCGTTCGATTTCATGGAGAACATTAGTTTGGATGGTAAGACAAATTTCTTTGAAAAGAGAGTTGGTGACTACGGAAAGTTGGATGATGACTCGGATGATATCGAGTTTGACGAAGACTTCTAGACAGACTCCATTCTATCGAGACCATCGTCTGCACTATTTCTACGTTTAGCAACGGCGGACAACGCGGTTAACCATCTCGTCACAGCTCGTTTAGACGCGAGTTGTGAAGAGGTCTCATCGCTCACGATTATACTTAGACCATTACACACATCCGGTTTGTTGAGACGATCTGAAAATTCTATATTGAATGCCTGAATAGATATGGCTGGTATGTCCGGTGCTTCATCCAAAAGGCGATCGTATTCTTCGCGACATTTCTTGACAAAATCTATAACACACGTTCGGCCTCTAGTATCTAAAGAAAGTTCCATTTGTATGTTCCGATAAAATTTTGAATACTGAATGCACATCGCAGAATGGTTTTCGGACAATGATAAACTTTGACTGAATTTACTTATGGATGTGAGGATACCACCGATCACATTGAGAAATGCAAACATGTACTGGACAATCATAATTTTGGATCTTGTTTCTGGTGTGACGTTTTCATTGCCACTTGGATTGAGTACGGCAAAACCTCCGACACCTGTGATACTCGCGATAATGATACTTGGATATGAAAGATAGTCATTTTGTTTTTTAAAATGTAGTCTCGCGTGATTGTGTAGCCAACGATATCCAGCGGCTCGTTCGGCCCACGAATTAAGAAGACCTTCTTGTTTGGAACACCATTGGTGTTTCTCTCCTTCTTCTCCCATTATTTTACGCGCGCAATTTTAATCACGGTCGCTTCTTGTCTGGCCATGGTATCGACGAGTTCATTTTGTGGTTGACCATTGTGTGCCCTGACCCATTTCCATTCGACATTTGATATTTCTTGTGAAAGTTGATCAATTTTTACCCAAAGATCTTTGTTCTTTACGGCAGTTCCGGATGACGTTTTCCAACCATTGAGTTTCCATTTTTTAATCCAAGAAGTTATACCATTCTTTACATAGTTACTATCTGTAAAAATTGTAACAGAACCTATTTCACGCTTGATGCATTCTTCAAGAGCTTTGACTACCGCGGTCATTTCCATGATGTTATTCGTTGTGTTGTCTTGACCACCTGATAGTTTAAAGTCTGGACCTAACACGGCCCATCCACCTGGCCCGGGATTTCCTAAACAACTTCCATCGGTGTAGACCAGCATATCTTATTACTCTTTGCGATGTTTTCTTTAGCTGGCAATAATTGAAGGTTGGTATAATGAAAACACTTTCGCTGCTGCTCTTCGTCGCTTATATCAAATGAAGAGCACGGTATGATGTGATCTATGTGTGCATCCGAGTAGTCCTGAAATTATTTCTAGTTCACGAACGCGAGACAAACATTAGGGTACTTGAAATATCTTAATGTTTGTGTTAATGATTTTTATACTAAAATGTAGCCATAACTTTCTTAGTTGGAGAAAGCAAGTCCGCCCATTCCGCTTTGTATGCGAAGGACGTTGTAGTTGGTCGCGAACATGTTGAGCGACGTCGCGGCACCGGACGCCATGCTGGACTTAATCTTGAGGGCAACTTGGGCGTTGTCAATACGAGAGAAGTTGCACGTACCGGTCGGTTGGTGCTCTTCCGGCTTGAGGGCGAAAGAGTACGCGTACACACCCGGCATCGGGCAGCCAGAGTGGTGGTTGAACGGTTGCACTTGGTTGAAGTACTTACCGGTTTGCTCCTTGAAGCGATCTTGGCCGTTAAGGACAAGTTTGAAGGTGTCGAGCGGACCGACAGCGGCGGCAGAAGAGGCACCTTCTTCGACCAATCGGAGACCACCGTTGGCACCCGCGGAGAAGAGCGGGACACCGGTCGCTTGTGTGAGCGGCACGTAGCAGTTGGATTCGGAGACGGCCGTCGGGTCAGATTCGACGACGACATCACCCGTCGCAACGTTGGAGGAGAAGTTCCACAACTTGTCTTCCGCGGAAGACGCACCAGTGACAGCCCAGACGAGTTCCTTCACCGGGTGGTTGTAGGACAAACGGATGTTCTTGGTATCACCCGAGGTCACGGCATCGACACCAGTGTGTTGCACTTGTTCAATGAGGTATTCGTGACCCTTTTGGGCGAAGCGTCGGCGTTCTTCAGTGTCGAGGTACACGTAGTTGCCCCAAACCTTGAAGGTGTTGGTACCGAAGTAGGCTTCGAACATGTCAGACAAATCGAAGTCAATGCGCACTTCGTGGTATTGAAGGGCAATGAGCGGCAAATAAAGACCCGGATTCCGGTTGAAAAAGAAGATCAACGGCAAGAACACTTGACCCTTACCCGTCGTCATCTTCGCGTAGTTCGCCTTCTTGGATTCATCCAAGTAAAGCTCAGAGTACAAACGCCACCAGCGTTGGTAGTGCTTGTCGATGCGTTGACCACCGATGGAGAGTTCGGCCGTCTTGATCGCACGTTCCGCAACCCAGTTGCAGTCCGTGGCACCAGACTTGGAGGTGAGACTAGCCTTCGACGACAATTCAACGTACATGTCACCGATCAAGTCACCGTTGCGGGCAACAGTCACGGAGATGCGACCGTTGTTAGCCGGGTTACCGTTCGTGGTTTGTTCGATGTTTTCCATCGCAAAGTTGGTGTGTCGCTTGTACACAGCCTGGAAGAAAGTGACCTTCGGGTTACCCGTAAGGTAGACATCTTGAGCGCCATAGGCAACCAGTTGCATGAGACCGCCAGCCATTTTGAGAGTTTTTGTACTATATACAAAGATTTTTTTTTGGCCTGGTACCGCACGACGCGAAAAATTGATGTTGGTCTTTTCTCAGTATAGATCAAATGTCGAGTGACCAAGAAATTGAAGAAGGTGAAATTGTTCCGGTCGAAGAAGACCTCATTGATGATGAAGAAGATTTTGACTTTGAAGAAACCGGGATCGATCTTGTCGATATTCTCACGACCCCGGATGGTGACACTGTTTGTTCCGCCCTGGTTGCACTTGTTCAACAAATCCAAACCCAAAATAAAATCCTGATAAAGATGCTCGGTAAGATGGGTTAAAAAATAGAAGCGAGTATTAGTAAATTAAGGGATGGAGACTCACTTCATATCCGAAGATGCAGATCAACATCAATCGAATATGGAGATGTGGAAAAGTCAGATTCAGTCATTAAGTTCTGAAGAGTTGGTGGAATTTTTGTCTGGACTTGAAAATGAATGGTATATCGGCGCACGTCGAGATTCAAAAATCTCCTCTGAGTTGGGATATAAAAAATTCTTCAGACCGGAAGAGATAGACCCCGAATCTGGAAAACCTTATAGAGTAGATATCGAGTTGCTTTCTGGAAAACACAAGAGTATTCTTACACACCTTGGGCAGCTGTATCATCGAGGTGAATCTCTTGACATTCTGGACTACGAACCAGATGATGATGGCCTGAAAGTTTCGGTACGTATTAATCGTTTGATTGATCAAGTGGACGATGCATTTCAAATTGTTTTTCGTAACACGAGAATCTACGAACGTATCAACAACCCGACATTTGTTCCTATCAACCCGGAAACAGATCATTCATTATTCAGATGTAGCACCATCAATGTTGATGAACTTACTCCGTATCAACAAGCAATCGTAGCTGTTCTGAATCACACGTACACAAACAACATTAGGCGTTACAAAGGATATTGTTGCACACAGATTGTTACCCCCGAGGGCTACTCAACTCGTGCATGGAAGCCGGCGAAAACTATCCAAGAAGAAGTTCATATGTTTGCTCAAAAAGAAACAAACTTTGAAACTTGGAAGAATCTGACATCTCGTGGTTCTGGTTTCAATGATGTGATTAATCATTTATCAAAGTGTTCTGACATGCAGTTCCCAGAGATTTCTAAGAATCGCCATGTCTGGAGTTTCAAGAATGGTGTGTTCATCGGTAAGGAATGGGTTCCTTCAACTGGTAGGTACGAATCTAAATTTTACAACTATGAAAGTAAGCAGTTCAAGTGTCTCGATCCAACTATAGTGAGCTGTAAATACTTTGATCAAATGTTCGAAAGTTATGATCACATTGAAAACTGGTGGGACATTCCAACGCCGTATTTCCAAAGCATCATGGACTATCAAGGTTTTGATGAAAAAGTGTCCAAATGGATGTACGTGATGGGTGGTCGTCTTTGTTTTGACGTCGGTGACCTCGAGGGTTGGCAAATTGCCATGTACTGTAAAGGGGTTGCCAGAACTGGTAAGTCTACTTTATTGACCAAGGTGTTTAGAAAGTTTTATGAAGCTGAAGATGTTCGCGTCTTGAGCTCCAACTCTGAAAAACAATTCGGTCTTTCTGGTATCTACGATGGTTTCATGTTTATCGCTCCCGAGTGTAAATCCAATATGAGCTTGAACCAAGCGGAACTTCAGCAAATCATTAGCGGTGAAGATGTGAGCTTGGCCATCAAACATGAAAAACCAAAGTCAATGAGGTGGACGACTCCGGGATGTATGGCGGGTAACGAATTACCAGACTACAAAGATGCATCTGGTTCCATCCTCCGACGTCTTTTAGTGTTCAATTTTCCGAAACAAGTGAAAGACAATGACACAGATCCACAGTTGGACGACAAATTGGAACGCGAACTTCCAGCCATCTTATTGAAGTGTGTGCGAGCCTACCTCGACTACGGTCAAAAGTATGCAAACAGAGATGCGTGGGCCGTAGTTCCCAAGTATTTCAAGGAAATTCAAAAGCAAGTGGCGATGGTCACGAGCTCCTTGACTAACTTCTTGGAAAGCAGCTTGGTAATTCGAGACAAGGATCTATATGTTCCTCAGAGCATCTTTGTCCAGGCTTTCTCTCAACACTGTTCACAATCAAACCTTGGAAGACCCAGGTTCAATCCAGATTTTTATGCAGGTCCCTTCAGTTCTTATGGCATCGAAGTTCGCGATGAAGCAATATCTTACAAGGGTCGGGCTTACAGAAAGCAACCAGTCATTTATGGTCTCGATGTGGTGAATGAAAACGAAGAAATAGTCACGAGTGGGTATTAAAAAAAATCAGGTGGTATAGTAATATGGACATCCAGCGTATGCGTCAGTTTGTCAAGAACTCAAACATCGAGGTTGAGTCTAACAACAACAATGACAACGCCTTGGCCGCCAACATCGAGGCAGCTATGGCTCCTCAACCTCATGAGGGTGCTGAAAACTTAAACAAGTTTTTAAAGAATGAAACTGTCGGTAATTTTGCCGAGTTTTATCGGGTGAACAACTCTGGTTTCTACGTGAGTGATCTGAAACCCGGTATGTTTAATGTCACAGTGAACCGTAACTTTGACTCTGCAACACGCGTTGATCTCGGTGCTCTATTGAAGAAACCAATTCTTCCGGCGGCTCCTTTAACTAAAGGTATCAGCATAGAAGTTTTGGAAATAAAGGGTATATACGGTCGTTTCCAAACTGGTTTCCGTAAAGATACTCAAGGATCTCAAGGATCTCAGACGCGTAAAGATTTCTTTTCGGTTGATTACAAAGCTCGCATCTTCAATGACAAAGGTTCGAAGGGTGTGAGTTTCACAATCTACAAGAATGGTAAGATTCGATTTTCGGGTGGGTTCTTGGGACTCGAGAAGGTGACAGAACAACCCAATTTGATTCGTACGTACATGATTGATAATTATACGGATCGATCTTCATTCTTGTATGGGAATGCATTCTATAACAACATCAGCGGTCAGTTCAAAGTGAACGCCAAATTTAAAAGCATTTCAAGTTTGCCAATGCGTGGTCAACGCTATGGTCTCGAACCGACAACAAGCTATGAAGCTGAAATTGCTGCGCCCATTCTTTATGTTGACTACCAAGGGTACAACTTTAACATGTCCGAAAACGGTGTCGTTCAAATTTTGGGTCTCGATGAACCAGAAAACCTGGTCGCGGCCTACAAGGTTGGTTCCGAACTTATGCGTAAGTTTAAAAGAGGCGGTGAGTTTATAGTCCAAGATATTAAAAAGTCTCCGAAACGTCGAAGACTCAAAGTTAAGAAGACTACTTGTCCGAAGACACGTGTGCCACCGTGCAAAGCTGGGTATGCCGCTAAGAAAAATCCCCAAGGATTTGATTGTTGCTACAAGATTCCCAAGAAATCGAGCACAAACAATGCACAACCACAGAAAAGATTCGTGGTCGCGTTTGATAACAAACAAAGATTGAAGATTAATGGTCTTCAATGTGCTCGCTATCCTAAGCCAGAGCTCGTTAAGATTGCTCGTGAGATGGGTATCGTCGGTATCAAAGAAAAGACGACTGTCAAGGAACTGTGTAGTCTGATTTCTTCGGTTCGTCGCATTAATCCTGTTGTGAATAGTATCAAGGTTGGCAGCAAGCAAATGTCTGTGAATGGCCAAGGTAACAAGTTCCGATTGAGCAAGAGAATGTGCAAGACTTACAAGAAAGCCGATCTCATTAAGATTGTTGAGGGTCTCGGTCTACGAAGAACGGGTAAAGAGACCGTTCCAGTTTTGTGTTCCATGATTGAAAGATATAAACCAGCTAACTCTTTGAGGAATAAAGTCATCAGTGCCTACGGGTCCGCATGGATGAACAAGTACCGAAATGTCATGGGACCCATCAATGGTGATGTCAAGATGCTACGAAATAAAATTGGACAAACAAATGTGAAGAATGTTGACAACCTGATCAAAAAGACAGTCGCGGCTCTAAAGAAATCTAGAAAGGCATCTCTGGATAAAAAGTTGCTTAAGAGTAATGGTGTCGGTAAGAACAATAATGGAACGCCTAAAGCCACCAAGAGATCTGGTAACAAAGCGTCTGGATCTCGGAAGAAGTAAATACGGACATGGTGTGCGTGTAAATTCAGATACCATGACGTGGGGAACTCGGAAAAATTCTTGGATGGAAATGGCTATCGAAGAGTTCCTTGATGGTATCATTTACATTATAGCCGACTACATTCGCGAAGGAAGAAATTCCAAACGTGTAGTATCAGACCTTGAATATAAATTCATGTGCAAAAACAATACACACATAGAAAAACCAGATCCAATTGAATGGCTCAAGCAACATGATGGGCAAGATGATAACGAACTCATCATGTTTATTTTGGATCATCACAAACATATTGAAAGTGACCATCACAAATTGACGATTGAATCATTGATCAACACGACAAATTTTTGTTTATAAACTTGTTGGGCTCAGCTATTTGTTTCAAGTGGGTCGTGTGGTATGAAAAGTCGTAGCCAACAAAGTAATCTTTTATTTGTTGTGACACACTCGTCGCTTCACCAAGTCTCGGAATACCCGTGCAGACTGACATCTTTTCGATTTCCAATAAGTAATCTTCCATAGCAACAAATCGACGAAGGTTTTCATCAGACATACCATTTTCCTTCATCAATTTGTACATGGTCGCCGAAGCCCCTTGAGACATGTGAAAATTTTTGGAACCACCAATCTGCTCTGACGGACTGTTGTAGAATGCATACATGAGAGCTGCCCCAATTAAAAGAGGAATCATATTAATATACCTAAAGATATTTTGACAGTAAAAAATAGAAACGTATGTCTGCAGGTGTTCTCATCGCTGGTAGTCTGTGCCCGGGTATAAATAATGCGATCCGACACATTGTAGTCGCTGAAAAGTGTGCTGGTCGAACTGTCTATGGATACATGGATGGATTCAGGGGACTCAACCGGGACAAAAAATACAGAGTTGACCTCATCGATCTCTACGATGAAAATGGCTCAATTCTTCGAATGTCTAGAGAACCATTGGATCTCGAACGAGCGCGACCCCAACTTGAAACACTTGACCACCTCTGGTGTATCGGAGGTCGCGGAACCATGGCCGCGGCTAAAGTGATTGCAGCCGATGAAAATCTTGATGTTAATGTGATTGGTATCGCAAAGTCCATCAACAACGACGTTCCTAAGATTAGAGAAACCCTGGGATTTCAGTCGGCTGTCAATGAGCTGACAGCTATTGTCGATCGAGCATATGTGTTAGCGTTGACAGAAAGTACGGTCGTATTCGTCGAAGTACCAGGTGAAAGAAATGGAACTTTGGTGCGAACTACTGGCACGGTATCGTTGTCCAAATGTCAAGTTGTTATTTCTCCGGAATCCTACGAAGACTATCTTTACGATGTTGAAACTTTTTACAAAGCGGATGGTTACTGTGTTGTTCTTGTGTCCGAGTACTGTGAGTACAATTACATTAGAAAACACATTGAAACTAGACACGGTATTAAGACTGTCACGTTCAAACCGGGTATGTTAATTAATGCTGCACCTACGAGTGCCTATGACAACATTTTGAGTACGAGAATGGTCAATGAAGCCATGGAGTACTCAAAGACTCGTAAAAATTTTATCAAGGGTGCGACGAATGTTGTCGATCTCGTCTAAAAAATATTGGTCAAAGGTAAGATGTTGTCACTTCAGACCAATACAAATTTGGTCGCTTTGTTTGTCATCGCTGCGGCTGGATTTTTTATGCATCGCGGAGTTAATTACATTCCAAAGTTTGATGCAAAATTTATTTCGAGTATCATACTTTTAAACTTTGCTGTTTTTGGTCCTCAAGAAACCATTAAGAAGCCGGAAATCATTAACAAGCTCATGCAAAATAAACTGTTCAAAGCGGTGTCGGTGATTGGAATTGTTTTGATCACTGTGGGTGATGTTGAAAATTCTGTTTTTGCTCTGATTGCCTTTTTGTCTTTGGTTCAACTACTTCGAACGAAAGAAGAACGTCAAAAATATCCTTACATCGTTTAAAGTTTAAGGGGCAATCTAAAGTAAGATGAATCTCTATGATATTTCTGGACTAACGAGTTCAATTTTAATATGTCTCATGTTTGTACCCGAGGTTATTCACGTTTACAAACATAGAGATGCCAAGGCGATCAATTACATGTTTTTAAATTTAAATTTACTTGCAAGTATCTTGGCTCTCATATATTCGGTCAAGTACAACGTAATTCCAATGACAATTACAAATATTTCAGCTGGACTATTCTCATTGATTATGTTTAACTTTAAGTATGTAAATGAACTTAAAGAAAAAGAGATAAATACTGATATGGCTTCTATAGTGTAGTGGCCTATCACTTTGGACTTTGAATCCAACAACCCTGGTTCGATCCCAGGTGGAAGCTATACCCAGCCTTAGCTCAGTTGGAAGAGCAGCGGATTGTAGTGGTATGATAATTCTCCGCGGGTCACTGGTTCGAATCCAGTAGGCTGGATCTCTCGTAACTCAGATGGCTAGAGTGTTCGACTGTTAATCGAAAAGTCATGGGTTCGATCCCCATCGAGAGAGTTTTTAGATGTGTTATTCCCACATGTAAAAATTTTCGTTTTATTTAGATTTTAATTACTTCGTGTTTTCCGAAAAAGTTACGCTGAGCCATGACAAAATTCATCGACGTTTTTCTTTGACCGATGAAGTCGTAGTGCGACAGAGCTGCCTGGATGGCTGGACACGGAATACCCGATCTTATGCAGTGCATGACAAATGTTCTCGCGTCTCCGACGGTTTCGTTTATAACCTTTCCATAATCTTCTGAGATCATGGGACATTCGATAACAGTTCCCTTGGACCACGCCTTTCGAATCTTCTTCTGCTTGATTGGACGAAGAGATGCGAGGTCATAGCCTTCGCTGATAGCCATGGCAAATAAGAATCGCAAAGCTTGTGCCGCCAGTGTGGCATCAAAGAATGGAACGGGTTTCTGAAATGTTTCGATGCTTCGAGTGTACCGACTCACGATGCGCGCGTTTACAGCCGAAGATATGACAGGCGTTGGAATACCCATTTCAAGACCAAGTTGTGTACACCAGAGACCAGTCCCGTTCATCTCAGCGACGTCCGAAATTTCAATCATGTTGTACTTTTCAAGAATTTCATGGGCGTGTCGAATGATTGGTCCATCTATGTCTGTGTCATGGAGTACTGCTAGTACATGATTCGTGTAACCTATGTTTTGATCGCAGTACGCAAATACATCTGCCATTCCTTGAAGCATACCGCACTCGATGCCGTTGTGAATCATTTTAGTGTAGTGACCATCACCCGCGTTTGGACCCATGTAGACAACATTCTTGCAGAACGAGTTAAGAAATTCTTTTTGTTCGTCGTAATAACTTCGTGGACCTCCCAACATCACACCTGGTCCATGCAGTGCACCGATACCAGCTCCAAGATATTTAATATGTCTCGAAGAACAATACTCGGCTCTCTTATGTGATGTATTGTAATATTCATCGGAACAATCAATGATAGTGTCACTCAGTTCCATGACCTTTGTCAGGTGTTTGATGACTGAGTCACTCGGTTGACCGGGTGGTACGACAGTCATGATGGTGCGTGGCCTTTTCATGGAAGAAACCATTTCACAGATAGATTCATGACCTTTGGTCTTAGTCGTACACTTCAAAAGTTCTTTTATTTTTTCGGGACTTCGATTAAAGACGTGCATATCAATTTTGTTGTCAAGGTTCAGGGCTAAGTTGTGGCCCATCGCCCCGATGCCGATGATACCGTGAGACATGATTACTATTTGATAGTCGTGGCAAAGCTTTATTTAAATTTTGTCTGGGTATATTAAATGTCTATCCAATCGGGTGATGGTGTTTTGGAAATACTCGACGGTACGTTGAAGGTTTCCAGGCTAGATATTCAAGACATCACTGGTTTAGATGTTGGTATCAACACGATCGCGAGAAATATGGTACTACTCAGAGATGACCAGACCGCCGCGACCGTCCCGGGAGGTGGTGTGTCCGCATCTTCGGGAATTTCACGGGACATTGGTAACGAAGAGACGGTCTTTACGGGAGGTTACGTCTACTGGCCCATAAAAGTTCCGAACGCGTGGACCATGCATTTCAAAGTTTTGGGAGCTTTGATCTTTAGCTTTTCGAACACGTCCGAACCAACGTCGTCCGTCGCGTCTGACAACCACGGTGGCTACAAATTGGTTTTTGATTCTGCAAACAGTCGCTTTTCTTTTTACTACCAAGGTACGGAGATTGAGGCGACACGAACGACGTACGATCCTAATACTTTGACCCGTGTGCTCATTAACTACGAGTACGGTGGTATTTCTGTCGTACTCGATGATGACCTGGCTATGAACTACGCATTGACTCACGGCGAAGATGCATACACGGGTGAGTACGCGGGTTTTGCTGGGACGGGTGGAGCCAAGGTCAAGGACATTAAGTTGACAAACGGTGACAAATGGCAATACACGGCTGATTCTAACGCGTCTTCGATCGCCTATTTGAATGGCAATGTCGGTATCGGAACGTCGTCGCCTCAAAAGACATTGGATGTCCGAGGAGATGCTCGCGTCACGGGTAATCTTTTTGTCGCGGGTTCGACCTTTGTGGTCGATCAACAAAACTTGTCCGTCAAGGATAAAATTATTGAATTGGGGGGTGAAAATGCCGACGCATCGTCGAACGTCGGTATGATCATGACGACCGGTGGTTCGTCGAACGTCGCGATCGGGTACCGCGGTGAAGAATCTGAATTGATGATCGGCTTTACATCGAACATTGCGACGGATAATGAATTGACACCGAAGGACGCAACCAACCTTTCTGTGAAGGTCTACGGTGATTTGGATGTGTCTCGAGCTTTGTCTGGTTCGACCGTCAGGGGTGACGGATATCTTTTGTCGAATGTGACGTTGGCTCAAGTGGCTGATTATGGAAACACGACGTCTAACACGATTCAATTCAATGGGGCCACGACGTCTTTGATAACTGCCGGTAACGTGGCGGTCGGGACGACGACGGCTCTGGTCGATTTGGCCATCGGTGACGCCAACACGGGTCTGAACCAAGAAGGCGAAGATGAATTGGGAATATACACAGGTGGTCAAGAGCGTCTTCGCGTCGATGCATCGGGTAACGTGGGTGTTGGCACAGCGTCACCGGTACAGTCCCTGCATGTCGTCGGTAAGCAGTACATCAATGGTCTTCCGCAAGGCGCCAGTGTGACCGACGATGGAGCTAACCTTTTGGTGACGGGACAGACGACGAGTACGTCTCCGGAATCGTTGATCACGATGACTCGTCCAGCCGATTCTGGCACAAACGTGGCTTCTAAGGCTGCTTTGAAACTTTCGCGATGGTCGGCGGACAGTCCGACTGCTTCGAGGTCCAAGCTAGACTTTGCGTTGTCTTCGGGAGCCTATAACAACGAAGTGACACCATTGACTTTGCAGGCCAATAACAAGGTTGGCATCGGTAATACCGAACCAACACACGATTTGGACGTCGGTTCCAATCTGTACGTCGAAGACACGGGAACTTCGGTGTTGACCGTGCTCGGGAACGCCGTGGTGTCGAATAAGCTCACGGTGCAGAGTTTCCGCATTTCATCGTCTTCATCGAGTGGTCTCCAAGCCGCGACGACGGGTGTGGGCGCAAACACTACCTCGAACCCCATCGTGATCACGAATGCCGATAACTCCACAAGCACGACGACCGGTGCACTCACGCTCACAAACGGGGGTCTCGGGGTCGTCGGGGATATTCACGCGGGTGGATCGCTCACACTCGCGGGTGATTTGGCAGTCGATGGAAGTACTTTTAATGTAGATGCTACCCAAAATCGAGTGGGGATTCTCACAGCGAGTCCGGGATATCCATTGGACGTCCACGGAGCCGCGAATGTTGGGGCTTTGACGACGACCTCTGTCTCTGGTGACGGTTCGGGGATCACGAACATTCTTTCCTCGAGTGTGAATGACTTTTCGTCGAACGTGACGAGGATTGGTACCCTCGAGACGGATTTGGGATCTAATGTGACGAGGATCACCAACTTGGAATCCTCTGATATGACCATCGGGGGTGAGAAGACCTTCAGTTCGAGTCTCACGGTCGGCGGTGACGTCACCGTGACGGACACGACATCCGGTTCCGCCGCGGGACCAGAATTTTCACTGTACCGAAACCAAACCGGTACAAATGGTGACTACTTGGGTCAGCTACGTTTCGATGGTAAACACGACGGTGGAAATGACCAACTCTATGCGAAGATTACGGGTAAGATTAAAAAAGCTGACCAGGGAGGCGAAGATGGAGTCATTGAAACGGCTATTATTACGGATGGTTCACAGAGGATAAGTCTCCGACACACCGGGGATTTGTTTCACATTAAAAAGGGTACGGATTTCCAAGTCGGGGAAACCGCGAATCTTTACGTGGACACATCGACGAGTCGGGTAGGTATCGGGATGTCAAATCCATCATACACACTCGACGTAGATGGGGACATAAACCTTTCGACTGGGTCTACTTTGAAAATAAATGGCACAGACGCAGTTTTCAGTAACTGGACAGCCAATGGTTCTGATATATACCGATCGTCAGGCAACGTCGGCATAGGGACGACGAGTCCGGCTCACAAGTTAAATGTCGTAGCGGATTCCGGAGATGCCGAAGTTCACATTCAGGCACAAGGAAATGCGGGCGATTCTATTATCTACTTTAACGGATCCCATACCAGTCAGCGAAAGTGTGCGATTTTGTCTTCGAATGTTGCCCCAGCTTCATGGTGTAAACAAGATTTACACTTTTGCCATAACACCGACAGTAATTACGATGATGTTACTATTGCCGATTCTAAAATGGTCATCACTAACGTCGGCAACGTCGGCATCGGGACGGCGAGTCCAGAAGATAATGTTCACATTTACAGTAGTGAAACAGGGGGGACGCAACTAAAAATTGAAAATGCTAGCGCGAGTGGCGACACTCGCGCTGGACTGTTTTTACAGACACGGAGTTCGAATGTTTTTGCATTGCAATTCACCCCATCTACTGAACAAATCATATTTGACAACAAAGGACAAGGTGGGTATGGGTTTTATCAAAAAAACGGGGGTGGTACGACAAATCTGTCTGCGGTTATCGATAAAGATGGCAACGTCGGCATCGGGACGGCGAGTCCAACTAAATCTCTCGAAATCGACGGTACCACTTTAAGGCACGCATACGAATACAGATACCAAGATAGCTGGACATCAAATAACAATCAGACATTCACCATACCCGTGACTGGTGGGAGTGC
>Ga0206682_10000148_pt1 | contig 71685 bp, 45 predicted proteins | sample M240m12015metaG_FD_155444 | JGI IMG/M metagenome (GOLD analysis project Ga0206682, IMG submission 155444) | Ammonia-oxidizing marine archaeal communities from Monterey Bay, California, United States - M2 40m 12015 | ecosystem: Environmental > Aquatic > Marine > Intertidal zone | place: USA... | reverse complement strand
CTCTCACTGTAACGCTCGATGCGTTCGTAGGTCGTAACGCTTCGCTCGAGCGTTTCGCGAACGCGACGACGCGACTCGCGAGACTGAACCCCATACGAGCCGCGGGTCGTCGCGTCGACACGATGTCGTCACGCTCGCGTTGGCACGCGCGTCACTCACGCACGCGCCGATCTCGTCGACGCACGCGCACGCTCAAATCTACAAGAACGAAACACACGATGCCGTCTGTCAAGCTCTCCCTCGCCGCCGTCGCCGCGTTCGCGCTCGCGGGTCGCGCGAACGCGATCGCCATGGATCTCACTACCGAAAACTTTGATTCCCAAGTCGGTGGCGGAAAAGGCGCCTTCATCAAGTTCTACGCTCCCTGGTAGGTGACGATACATCGCTCGCTTCGCGCCGCGCGCGGCGAACGCGCGACGGGGGGCGGATTCGTCGCTGCGTCGGACGATTGCCCACCAACACCAATCTCGATCTCGCGATCTCGCATCTTGTCGCGATCGAGGCGGTCGCGACGCGATGCGCGGTTGATGCGGCGTGAGAGTGACTCTAGGTGACTGACGGGTGATGATGTTTCGAAATATCGCAGGTGTGGTCACTGCAAGGCGCTTGCGCCGGCGTGGAAGCAACTTGGTGAGGCTTTCGCCGATAACGAAGGCGTCGTCATCGGCGACGTCGACTGCACCAAGCAGGAATCCCTCTGCCAAAAGTACGGCGTGCAAGGTTACCCGACGCTCAAGTACTTCACCGGTGCCACGTCGGCGACTGGTGACGCGTACCAAGGCGGCCGCGACTTTGAGGCGCTCCAAACGTGGGCGAGCGAGAACCTCGGCCCGTCGTGCGGCGCCGAAAACATCGACTTGTGCAACGAAGAGCAAACCAAGTTGATCAAGGAAAAGCAAGCGTTGACTCCGGATGCGCTCGCGGCTGAAATCGACGCGTTGGATGCGGAAATGAAGCAAGCCGGTGACGATTTGGAGGCGCTCTTGAAGGATCTCCAATCGCAATACGAAGCGGGTAAGACGAAGAAGGACGAAGTCGTCGCGGCCGTCTCCCCGAAGATTGGCCTCTTGCGCTCCGTCCAACGCGCCGCCGAAGCCCCGAAGGACGAGCTCTAATCGTCGCGCCATCTAAAGGCGCTGTGGCGCTGTGTTGAACGTATTACCTACTATGAATTTGAGTTTGTTTGTACACGCGGCTACCGCGGCTAGAGAGTGTAACATTTCTCTTACTTTCATCAACGTTCCGATTCGCCGCGGCCCATGAAGTCTTCCCACGACACCCAATCGCCACTTTTAGCGTAGTAAGTTTGAGGAACTGCTGGCATATTCCACGGCTTGTTCCCAGCTTTGCACCAATTCAAGAATACCGAGCGCTTGCCGACTTCAAACTTCCATTTTCGCAGCTCTGCTCTCGCCTCGACGTACGACATTCGCGACTGTCGCAAGCTCATCTTACCAACCTCGGCTATGACGTGTGGGGAATATTGTCGCAGGGCGTACCGCAAATCGTTTCGTCCGTGCTCGCGGAGCTCGGTATCGGAAGGCACGAAGACGACGACTCGTTTAGTCAAGCGAGGACTCATCGTCGTCGTGATGTCGTGCTCAACGGCGAATGCTCTTAACGCCTTCGCCGCAGCGGTCACCGTGGGATACTTCACTCGAGCACTTTTGCTAGGCTCGAGCTTTAAACGCCTTGCAACGGCGGAAAATCCGCCGTGGATCTTGATGAATTTCACCAAATCCTCTCGATCAACCTCTTCGAGTTGCGACGCGCACGGAAGCTGTCCGGGACGAACGCCGAGTTCGACGAGCGACTCGTCTTCGACGAGCTCAAGAATCTCCTCGCGTAGCGCATCGAAGGAAAGCAAGTGCCTGTTTTCAATTCGTCGCGCGTGTGTCCATCCGAGCTCTTTCGCCACCGCGCGGTATCCTCCGTGAAGTACGACGGCGTGGTGCAAATCCCAGCGTCTCGCCTCCATCAAGTTGCCCATGGTCGGCATCACCGGCACGTCTAAACCGCCTCCGTCGCCATCGGTCGGGGGTGTCACTCTCAGCGCACCGCTGATGTCGTTATACCAAAACACGTCGTCACCGTCCGTTTCTTCGAACCAAAACGCGTCCACGAGCTTCAACAACGCATCTTCTAAATTATCTATGTTGTCCCAATAATACCACGGCGCGGCGTCTGGTTTCAAATCCAATTCCAACGCGACTTCGCGCCAATCTCCGAGCGCCTCGACGCGCTTCACGAGCTGCCTTTGGTCTTGTTTGATCAACGAAAGACGCTGGGGCATCCCATACACATCCGCACCGAGCGTACGACAAAAAGGCAACAAATCGTTGCGAAGTTCGTTGAGTTGCACTTCGCGCAACGCCAGATCCAGCAACCCCGCGGGCGGATCGAGAAACAACGCCTGTGCGTTCGGAATCCATCGAGGAAACATCGTCGGCACGAACGGAACGTAATGAAGCGGTCGCTCACCGAGCGACGTCGCGTGCAATCCCTCGACGAGGAGCAAAAACGCGTCGTCCGAATCAAACGCGTCGTCCGAATCAAACGCCTCCTCGATGGACAACGACACGTTCAACCGCGACAAAAACACCCGTTCGTCCTCGCTCAAATCATCTCCATCGATCGTTTTCGTCATCGTCGTCATCGTCTTCGCGTCGCGTCCGCCCGCGATCGCTTCCTCGCCTTCGTCTTCGCGTCCGCCGTCGTCCTCGTCCTCGTCCTCGTCCTCGTCCTCGTCCGCCGCCGACATCGCCGCCACGTCCGCCACGACCCCGACGAGCGTCTCCGGATCATCGTCCAGGTACACCTCCCACCCGATGAACGCCGACGCGTGCCCCAGTCGCACGCCGTCGCGCGTCTCGTCGCCGCCGTCGCGCCACGGCAACGGTTCGCGTCCGCACGCGTCGTCCCTCGCGACGCTCGCGCGGCGCGCGCGCCCGCGCGGCGCGCGCGCCCGCGCCCGCGCGCGCGTCGACGTCGACGTCGACGCGCGCGCCGACGACGTCGCGCGCATGCCGCCGAGTGCCGCGACGCGGCGTCGGCACAGATGAGCACGCGCGGCTCGCGACTCGAGGCGCGGAACGCGCGCGACGTCGTCGCCGCGCGCGAGGGACGCGTCAAGGCGTGGGAGATGAGGTGCGCGACGCGACGCACGCGCGACGGCGCGACGCGAGGACTGACGGCGACGATCGGGCGACGACAGGTGGGTCGAGGGCGAGACGCGCGAGGGACAGACGGAGAAGACGAAGACGACGTTTCGCAAGTGGACGCCGGTCGTGGACGCGAACGGGGCGGACGCGGAGTCGCGCCCGCGCGGGCGCGAGGGGTGCGCGTACGAGTGCGCGGAGGAGGACGAGGGCGCGGACGGCGGCGGCGGCGGCGGCGGCGGCGCGTGACGCGCGGGCGCGAAGACGCGAGACGTCGTTCCGGTGCGCGTTCGAACGCGCGCGCGATTCGCGCGCGGGGTGGCGTTCGCGCGCGCGTCGTCGAACCGTTCGACCGGCGCGCGCTCAGCGGCGGCGGCCGACGCGACTCGGACTCTTGGGACGTTTGCTTTTTCTCGACCACGTTCGTTTGTCCTCCTCGAGAGGACGGGGCAGCGCGGCGGCTATGGCGCAGCCGAGCGCGAAGAGCGCGACGGCGCCGATGAACGACGTCATCGGTCGCGTTGGTTTCGGCGACGCGGGTGCGTCGCGCGCGCGCGTCGCTGTGCGGTGGTTCGCTAAGGACTAGAGGCTAGGATTACAAGGGCGAACGACGTCGGACGCGCCTTTACATCGGCGGCAACGCGCCGCGGCACGTCGGACACTCCTGCTTGATGTCCATCCACCGCATCAAGCACTTTGTGTGGAAAAAATGGTTACACGGTGTCACCATGCGATCGTGCACGGCGCGGAACTTGACTGGATTCATGCAAATCACGCAGTCGGGACCGGCGGCGACGTCGCCCATTTCGACGTCTCGTTCGCGCGCCTCGTCGTCTTCGTCTTCATCGACGACGCCGCACTGCGCGAGGACTTCTTCGGATACTTTCCTATGATAGTCGTACACTTCGGGGAAAATGCCGATGGGGAATCCGTATCTAGGATTGATGTAATACTGCGCGAGCAACATCGCCGTCTGCGCCGTCGTCCACGCGACCATCACCGCGCAGTGAAAGTAGTTCGGACGTATCTTCAGAAAGTTGGACGGACACCCGAGCACGTACAGCGGCGCCGATAAACGCATGAACGACGTCGTCACAACGTACCAAGGCTTCAACGCTTGTCGGTGGTTGTGGTAGGCGTTGCGTACGATTTGAGGAACCCAATACGAGTTCGCGAGCAACAAGAAGATGATGAATCGATCGGAGAGCCAATACATCGCAAAGAGACCCGAGATGAATCCGGCGTAAAATCTCGAGTACACCGCACCGAGGTTCACTCGAAGTTCTATCCAGTTGGTAATATCGGGCGTGCGCGCGCGCCACGCGGCGATGAGCAGGCGCATCTCGAGTATACTAAACAGCACGAAGTAGCACAGCGCCACGAGCGCCAGCGGCATGAATAAATCGTCCACGAGGATGCCACCCGTGAGATGGGCGAGGCAAAGGTACGAGTCAACCACCGAACGCATGCCGATCGAAGCGAGCGACATTCGCATCATCGCCGCCTGCGTGCTTCCGACCTCGATCTGTTTCCCCAAGACGTATCCTTGTGCCAACGCCGCGGCGATCATGGCGTACGAGTACAATCGAGCTTGCCTGTACCAATGCTCGAGCTTTTGACTTTCTAACGCGACGTGCACGGTCAACCCACAGTTTTCGCTGACGAATTTCCCAACGAGGGACGTCTTCTCGGCCATGTCCGCGAACTCGAGTGGTCGCATGTCTTCCACCTGCGCCTCCAATACGTCGACGTCGTCGAACGCTGTCGCGTCTCTCTTTTGCGTTGTATCCGCTAGCGAATACGACCCCGGCGTGACGTACGCGTGTAACTTAAACTGACACACCATCGGGTACACCCCCGCGTCGTGCGCACCGACGAACATCGCCCTCGCGCTTTTCCCCGCGCGCGCCACTCCCGAATCGCGACGGTACGAATCCCGCGCCCCGAGCGCGGGGTTCCGTCCCTCCGCCGTTTCTGAGCCTCCCACCATTCCCTCTAAAATATCATTCGCCACCGCCCGCACGCTCGCTCTGTACGCGCTCATCTCCCGCCACGTCCCCCGATCGCTGGCGTTTCTCGCGCTCAACATGTCCTTCGTCGTCTTCGCCGCGCCGTGCGCGTACAGCCCCCCCGTCGTCTCCGCGTACACCCCCTCCAGCGGCACGTGCGCGTCTCCCTTTCCTATGTACTCGCTCTCGCGAAACGTCGCGTCCGCGACGACGCCGTGCACGCGCGCATCGGCGTCGAACGTCGTCCGCAGCGTCAGCGCGCACGTCCCCCGTCGCCAACCGTCCCGCGTGAGCGTCGTCGCCGCGCTCGCGCTCGCGCCGTCCAGCCACCACTCGCCCCTGAACGATCCGCGCAGCGCCCGCGGGTACGCCACCGGCGCTTTCGCCGCCATCGCGCCTCGCGCGGTCGCGACGACGACGATCGCGACGACGCGCATCGGCGTCGGCGCCGTCGGCGTCGCCCCTCGCGCGCGCGTCGCGGTCGCGCGCGTCGCCCGCGTCGGCGACGCCATCGCGCGCGTTCGCGTCGACGCGCCGGCGCCGACGCGCGACCGCGCCGCGCGCCGCGCGCGCGTGTGCGGCGCCACAATCGCGCGCGCTCGACCGTCGTCGCGAATGGGACGCGGATATAAACCGAGCCGCGGCGGACGCGGACGCGGCAATCGCCAGAGCCAAGAGGAGCGCGAGGCGAAGGAGAGGGAGTGGCGTCGCATCAAGCGCGGCGAGGACGCGACGGACAGCGACGAGAGCGACGAGAGCGACGACGACGACGACGAGGACGAGACGAGCGAGGAGGACGAGGCGCCGCGTCGACCCGCGCCCGGATCGCTGCCGCCGAACAGCTCGGACGAGGACGAGAGCGATGACGACGACGATGACGCGGATCTGCGAGCGATGACGGCGCCGCGGGAAAAGCCGAAACCCGAGGAACCGTCGGCGGATGAGATTTTGGCGCAAAAGAGTAAAAAGGAACTCGCGGCGGAGATGGAAAAGTTGCGATTGGTGCGCGAGCGACGGGAGCAGCAGCGCTTGGCGAGACTGGAGGCGGACGGAGGGGTCGATCGATACGCGCCGGGGGCGGGGAAGAAGGCGGGCGGTGGTGGTGATGAGGATTCGGACTCGAGCGACTCGGACGAGGATTCGGAGAGCGACTAAACGCGGCGCGTATCGAAATGAATTTAATGAAATACAACGCCTATTCGAGCTTACGTTTCGCCGCGATCGAGAGCGTCTTTGCGAAGCATGCTCTCTATGAAAAATTCGCCCGCCTTGTACGAGCTTCGCACGAGCGGGCCCGAGGCGACGTATCTAAAACCGATCACCTCTTCCCCGTACGCCTTCCAAAAGTCAAACTTTTCCGGCGTCACAAACTCCTTCACGGGCAGGTGCTGCGGCGTCGGTTGGAGGTACTGTCCCAGAGTGAAAATATCAACGCCAGCCTCTTTGCACGCGCGCATACACTGCTTGATCTCCTCGTCTTCTTCACCCAAACCGAGCATGATGGACGTCTTCGTCACCAAGCCTTCCTTGGACGCCTTGGCGTGACGCAAAACCGCGAGCGATTGTTCGTAATTCGCGCGCGGATCGCGGACGCGCTTCTGCAATCGCTCCACCGTCTCTACATTGTGCGCGAAAACGTCCAATCCCGATCGCGCTAAGTGTGCCACCGCGTTCATATCACCTTGGAAATCCGGCGTCAGCGCCTCGACGAGCACCGAACTCTTAATCGTCTTCAACGTGCGAACCGTGCGCGCAAAGTGTTCGCTCCCTCCGTCCGGAATATCATCCCTATCGACGCTCGTGAGCACGATATACCCCACACCCCACTCCGCGATCGCGTGCGCGGTGTTCTCCGGCTCATTCTCATCCGGCGGCGGCGGCGTCTGCGACGTGTTCACCGCGCAAAATCGGCACCCGCGCGTGCACGTATCCCCGAGCAACATCACCGTCGCCGTCCCCGTGTCCCCATTCCAGCACTCCCCGACGTTCGGACACATCGCCTCCTCGCACACCGTGTTCAATTTCAACCCCGTGAGCGATTCACTGAGATAATCAAACCGTTCGCCGCTCGGCGCGCGCTGTCGCAACCACGGCGGTTTCTTCAACCCGGGCGGCAGCCCCTTGATGGTTTCCCCGCCCGTCCCCGCGTTCGCCACCGTCGTCGCCGTCGGTCCGCACATCGCCGCCGCGACCGTCCGCGCGTCCACTCTGCGCTCGACGACGACCCCGTTCGACGCCGCGAGCGCGACGAGCTCGCCGAACGCGTCGCCTCGCTCCAACCGCGCGCGCTCCGTCTCGTCATCGTTCGACGCCCGCGTCGTCGCGCGCGCGCGTCTCCGCGCGCGCGCGTCGCGTCGTCGCGCGAGACGCGCCGTCGCCGTCGTCGTCGGCGGCGATTCGCGCGCGCGCATCGCCGCCGTCGCGCGCGCCGCGTCGTCGCGCGCGAGGGTTTGACGTCAGACGCCGACGCGCGCGCGCGCGCGCGACGACGCGCCGATTCGAGCGCGCGCGACGACGCGACGCGCGACGCGCGACGCGCGCGCGGTGAATCGGTGCGCGCGTCGCGCGCGCGCGCGCGCGGCGGCGTCGAGGGCGCGAACGCGCGGTCGACGATGCCGCCGCCGGCGAGGCGACGCGCGACGCGACGACGGCGCGCGCGGGGTGCGGTGCGGTGCGGTGCGGTGCGGTGCGGTGCGTGCGGGTGATGCGACGCGACGCGATGCGAACGAAGGCGCGCGCGGGACGCGACGCGCGCGGGACGTCGACGCTGCGTCGCGATGATAAATACCTGCAAACACGCCAGTTCTGCTTCTGAGCGCGTCATTGAAGAACGGTATCGATTCTGAACGCACGCCGACGAGAAGATTTTCTGCCCGCGACGGACGCGATCGCGAAACCTCTCACAGTGTCAGAGTGTCAATATTCTTCACCTGATTGCGCACCTTGGGTGAGTAGGGACATTGATATTCTTCGACGACGCGCGAGGCGGGGTCGTCACGACGACGTCTTTGCGGCGGCGAAGCGACATTTGTTTTTGTTTTGAACGCGTACGGACGGATGATGTTTGCGATGATGACGAAAATATTAGATGACGAATCTGACAGCTTGCGACCTCGCGGTCTTCGCGACTGCAAGCGCTGTTTCGACAGCACATGATCGATAAAAGAGGCATTTGTCTGCAGCAAACGAAAATCATCCGTCGACGCCATTTTTTTTGTGCGGGGATTCGATTGAACTCGTACTGACGCGTACTTTCAACGCAGGTGCAGGTGAAGTACTAGCGAGTGGTAGCATTACATGATCAATAAAACAATCCAACGATATTCTCTTCTTCCGCTGACGTCGTTAACACGTGCGCAAAATACGATCCCAGCATCCTCGGGAGCGCGATGAACGAAAACGGCACGCTCAAGGCTAAAATCGCGGGATACGTCGCCGCGAAGGCGGGAGCGCGCGAAGCTGACATCCGACAAGCGAAGATGGCACCGAAGACGAGTAACTGAACTGCAGTGTACGCGTAAATGATGCGTTTGGGCACGCGTCGTAGAAACTTTGTGGGAACAATGCTTCCAAACCCGGGCAGTCGACGGACAAGTTGATTCGAGCCGAGGCTCGCCAAGCCCATGTACACGAGAAAACCAGAAAGCGAAGCGATTGGTATGTGTCCGAACGTTGAGCGAAAACACACGACGACTATGAACGTGATAACGTGCGCGGCAAAGTTCGTCACTCGCGTTTCCGTTGCGCCGTGCACGCGAGAGCGAATGATCCCGTGTCGCTTGCTCTCGACTGAGTTACCGAGCAGCTTCGCGTGTAGGTGCGAGTGTGGCAGAGCCGGGACACTAGGAGGCAGTCCGAAACACGCGGTCGCAACCGTGAAACCACCGATAAGGAACATGTCCCAGTTGAACGCCGTGCCTTTACGAAGCTTATTCTCCGGTCTCGCGACGAGCATGGCGCAAATATTCGTTTCCAGAATGATCTGCACGGCAAACATCAACGCGGGTACAAGGGCAAGCGCGCAGTGCTGCGCGCTCAAAGCTAAATCTACCGCGGTAGGCCAACGTGGCAAGTGCTCCGCCGCCGCGTTCACGCGATCCACTGCAACGTTTGGAAAGGCGTAAGAGAGCCCCGTAATTGCGGTGACAGCCATGAGTGGAGCAAAGTCGGCGACGATCAGTCGCACCGTCTTGCGAACGCTCGCCGATTTTCTGAATTCTAAAATTTTGAACGCCAATATAACCGTCCCGAGGTGGAGGATGAAATATTTGAGGAACTTGGCGTCGTCGTCGCCAATCTTTGCTTTCATCGTCGCCATCGCGTCGAAGCCCGCAAACACAAACGTCACCGAAATGAAGAGGGCCAAGTTTTCCGACGTAAACCGATTTATCGCCAACGCGAGCTCGGCGCCATTGAACGTAGCGAACAGCATCACCATGATACCCGCGTAGATGCTGACGAGACTAGAAAATCTGACAAAGTCCACGGGTAGCGCGTCTGCCCAATACGTCAAAATCGTTAGAAACGTCTTCGTTGGTCCCGTGACGCGCAAAATCAACAAACTTTGCCCGCCTATTAAGGTCCAAGCAACGTTTGACAACGCCTCAGAAAGTAGAAAGTCAACGTGAGTCATCCTCCGCGAGCTCTGGGATTGCATCGAAAGCCCAAGAGCAAGCGCCGGGATGAAGGTTGTCGTTGCGATCCAGATCGTCGTACTAGCGCATCTTACCATAGTCGATTTATCACGAAATGCGTCGAGCCAATCCGCGGCGTACGAAGGCCATCGTCTTTTGATGTCAGATATAATCCCTTGCCCAGGGGTCATTCGAGACGGGAGACGAATCTTCGAAAGGTCGCAATCAAACGCGACCGTCGGGGTGATGCTATCGCGCACATAATCGAGGACGGCGCGCCGAAACTCTGTCTCGTCGTCGCAATCGAGTGCACGTTTGACGAACGCGCTTCCCATCAATGAAGCTAATGTATGTGATGTCGCGTACACGTTTTTTGTCGGTGTCTCGCCCTCGCTCGCAAACACGATTATGATGAAGCTCGGCGCGCCATCGTCGATGGAATCCTCGACGGAATCATACGATTCATCAAAGTCCACCATGGCGCGTCCCAATCGTGCCACTAGCACAGTACGTCTCGAGATCGTTCGAGACTCGTAGGGTACGACGACTGACTTCACGCCATCATGTTTTGTGTAAAAGGCTTGACGAAACGCGCGCCCCGCGTCTTCGCTATCCACCGGCGCCAATACAGCGGCGATGTTTTCGTCCATCAGTCGTCCTCGCCGAGCCGCCTCGTCTAACATCGCACGCACGACGTCCACTGGTCGAAACCCGCACTCTAAATTCATCATCACCAAGAAATCAATCGATTTGCTCGGCGCGTTTGACGATCCGTCTTCGCGCACGATGGGATCCGTCGCGGCTCCGAGCGCCAATAAATCGCGCATGGATTGCTGTTCGAGAAAGTTTTCCTTATTCGGCAGCATGCGCACGGTTTTCCACGCGCAATATCGTTGCCCGCGATGATCACGCTCGTCGAACGCATCGCTATCGACGGTGAGGAGCGTGTTCGTTCGCGCGGTAAACGCACGGGGGATTGGCTCGCGCTCGTGGGAGGCGCGCTCGTCTTCTGTGACGCTTGAGGTGCGCTCGACGTCCTCGACGGCGTCAGCGTCGCGAGCGAGCCCCCAGTTATTGATGTAGACGTCCATGCGTTTTCGTTGATTGAACGCGTTTAACGAGCGCACGGGTGTGCCGTTGCAACCTCGTTGGCCCTCATATAGTCACATGTCGACGTCGTCTTACACCGAGATCGGATCGCTACGCGTTGGCGACGTAAGCGCCTTGTAATTCCGTGAGCGCGTCACTGACGTCGCGCAGCTTCATTGTCTGTGGATCACAGTGACGAAACCTACCCTGTCCGTCCTCCCGACGATGCTCGTCGGGTAAACCTAAGTTCGCCGTGGCGGCGACGTACTCGCACATCAATTTGGGGACGTCGCCCAAGCGCACGTCGTCTGCATCGCAAGACGCGATATGGTGGCGGAACGCCGCGTCATTGCCGTCAAAGACGTCGATCTTCGCGTGGCATCGATTCTCATCGATGTTCGCGCGAAGTGCATCGACGAGCGCTCGAGGCGACGCTCTGGCCTCGGCAGTGATGTCGGCGTATTCCATATCGTCCGCGACGAGCCACCACGCGTCGTTGCACGCGTTTGCGCCGTTGAATCCACCAAAGCACAAGCACTTGTGCAGGCTCACCTGCGTCAGCGTGTGGTACGCGCGTGAGCTCGGCCCGTTGCCTTCGCCACTAAACGTTAGCTTTTGCCATTTGGCGTTGTCTCCATCTAAAAAATACGCGTCGTCAAAATAAGTTCTCTCCTTGACGAGCCATCCGTCGTCGCCGACGCCTCCCGTAACGACGACATTCGGCGCCGCGATTCCGCCCGCGGATATCATCGACATCCCATGACCCGCCCTCGACGTAGGCGGCGATCCGCGCAAGACGAGCCGAACCCATCGCCAGCCTCCGTCGCTCTCGCGCCTCAGGCACCACGTATCGTTGAACGCGCTCCCGTTCGCCCCTTGCCCGCCGTAGATCAACAAATTCGGCCCGTGAGCCACCATCGCGCTCCCACTCCTCGGCTCCGGCGTCGCTCGCCCACTCCCACCCGCGATGTGCGACGTCACCGCCTCGATCGCCTCCAACCGCGCCGGCTTCGCCTCCGTCGGCGTCCACGAGGCGTCGCTCTCGCTCGCCCTCGTCAGCGTCTCCGCCTCCCCGATCCATCCTTTACCATCGAATCCGCCGAACATGACTATGGAATCCTCACCCATGACCGCCGCCACGCTCGCGAAATCCCTCGGCGTCGTCTCCGCGCGCGTCAACCGCGTCCACGTCCACGTCTCGCAGTCCAACCGCCACGCGTCGCCGTGCTGCGCGCGTCCGTCCCGCCCGCACGTCACGACGACGCATCGCCCATCGCCGGTCGCGCACGCGCAGTGAAACGCGCGCGGCGGCGGTGCGTCGACGTTCGCCGCGCGCGGCCTGAACCACGCGTCCTGCGCGACGTCCAGAACGACGACGTCGTTCAGCGCGCCCTTGGTCGCGCTCGCAGAGGCGCGATCGAGACCGCCGAAAACGACGACGTAACGCCCGCCCGCGCACGCGGTGGCGGTGTGCCCGAACCGAGGACTCGGCGGGGCGTCGCCCGACGCGGCTCTGCACGCCACCCAGCGCATGACGCGACTCGATGTGTCGCGCTCGGGCGCTCGCGGAGAATAATCAGTCGCGGACGAACGCGTTGAATAACAATGACGCCGCGCGCGGCGTTCCTACGGTCGCTAAGCGCGCTCAATCGACGTATCCCGACCCTCTACACGCGCGACACAGAATCATCCCCGCTCCCTTGCACGCCGTGCACTCGTACGGATTCCTACGCGTCAGCCCGAGGACGCCGTCGTCGTTTCTGTCCCGCTGCGTGATCTTCACCGGCGTCGACCGGCGCCCCGACGCGTCGCAGAACGCGCACGGCTCGCCGCCGGTCGTGGAACACGCGGCGCACGGTTTGGGCTCGCCCTTGGCGCCGAGCGCGAGCGCGGTGAGGCCGAGCGCGGCGACGGTGCCGGCGACGCTCACGAGCTGCGTCGTCTCGTACGGGTCGACGCCGTCCAGCGCGCGCGCGGGGGCGAGGCGGTGCGCGACGCGCGACGCGCGACGCGCGCGCGCGCGTCCATCGCTCGACGACGCCGCGGCGTTCGAGGCGACGCGCGCGAGCGATGACGGGGCGCAACGCATGATGACGTGCGTCGTCATCTGCCGCGACACTCCGCGCCGACGACGGCGCGTGGACGACGATGTCGCTCGTGCGAGCGTCGACGATGACGAACGTCGCGCGCGTCGGCGTCGCGCGCGTCGCGCCGCGCGCGCGCGCGACGCGTCGCGCGCGAGCGGTGGATAAAGCGACGACGACGTTGCGTCGATGCGTCGTGGTGCTGCGCGCGCGCGATGACGAGGATGAACGCGCGGAGACGAAGACGGAGCGCGCGGTCGTCGCGGTCGACGCCGCGCCGTCGCGGTCGTCGCTCGAGGCGGCGCGCGCGCGCGCGCGGGTGGTGTCGTCGACGCGAGGCGCGGGAAAGGCGACGTCGACGCTCGACGACTATCGCGAACGCTGGGACGTGCCGTGGGGCGGCGGAACGGTGGCGCTCGGGATCGTGGCGTGGGGTGTGTCGTTCATCGGTGTCGCGGCGATCGCGTTTCCGCTCGCGATGGCGCAGTTGGGGGTGGATCCGGCGAAGATGGACGCGAACGCGCAAGCCGAGTACTTGCTCGCGGTGCAGTGCGCGGAGACGGTGGTGAGTTTGAGCTTGGTGTACGCGCTCGTGTCCCCGCACATGGATGTGGTAAAAGATGAGTCCAAGGACTGGTTTAAGTTTGATTTTAGCGATCCGTTCGAACGCGAGCGGGGATGGGCCAAGTACGGATTGATCGGATATGGGACGACGTTTTTAGCGCTCGCGGCGACGGGATTTGTGCTCGACGTGGCGGAGAAGGCGCAGGGGGGTCAACAAGCGATCGAGAAGGCGTCTGAGCAAGTGGGCACGATTGATGGCGTGCTGCCATTGATTTCAAGCGATAACAACGGCACTCTTCTCGCTGTGTTGACGGTGACGAGCGTGTTGGCGCCGTTGCTCGAAGAGGTCGTCTTTCGAGGCTTCATCCTCGCGTCGCTCACGAAGTGGTTGCCGACGCCCGGCGCAGTGCTCTTTAGCAGCGTTTTGTTCGGGCTCGCGCACTTCGCGCCGCGAGATTTCGTCGAACTCGTCGTCTTGGGGATGGTTTTAGGCTTTAGCTATGCGCGAACTCGCAATTTACTCACCCCGATGTTAATTCACTCGATGTGGAACTCGGGCGTGCTCGTCGTCGTCGCCGCCGCCATCAAGGGCGGCTTCGCGCACGAATTGGGCATCCCAGGATTTTAGCTTCGTCTAGCGTAGTAAGTAGAGTGTGTCATTACGAGATTGGTGTTTCATAACAACGTTGTTTATGTAGTATTTTAGTCTCTTCGCGTCGTCACAACGACTGGCAAGTTGCCAGACGAAGTTTGATTAAAACAGACAAAGCAAGCGTCGCTGCGGTTAAGCAGCTACCAACGACTCCCGTAGCTACGCCGTTTCACTGGGCATGGTCCCAGTGGGGCTCAAGTGTGGCTGCGGTGACTTGGTGTACGCTAAAGTCGCGCGTAAACGCGCGACTTCAGGGATGATGCTTCATCGGAAGTGGTCGCTTAGAACAAGCGGAAGGGCGGGCCCATCGTGGTCTTGATGTACAAAGACTTGACGTTTTGCCAGTTCTTCTTCAACAAAGAGACCAAGAAGTTGACGGACATTTGGATGTTGATAAACAACTCCTTCTCCGTCATTTCGACGTGACCGACGGCGACAGCCAAGCAAAGAACCTTCTTAAGCTGGAACTTGACTTGGGACTTGACGTCGTTGATCTTGTTCTCGAGCGGCTCGTTGTGAGTGGCGAGCGTCGGGAACTTACCGGCCTTGTTCAAACCCGGACCAAGGAGACGAGGAATTTGCTTAATCACAGACTCCGACGCCAAGAAGTGTTGGTACTTCTTCGCGAGCTTCTTGATGAGCTTCTTGTTCTTGTTGAGCTTCTTCAACGCCTCGACGTCCATCGAGTCGATGCCGTTCCCGGTCGCCTCTTCGCAGTGCTTGGCGTCGCCCAAGATGCACATCTTGAGCTTCGGGCGCGGAATCACCGGCAACGAGACGGTGCCGTTGAAACGCTTATCCTTTTGCGGATCATAGTTCTTCAAACCAATTTGAAGTTCAATCGTCTCCACGAACTTGCGCGGCTTCTCCTTGGACTTTTCCAAGAGGAACGTGACGCCTTCCTTGAGGGTATCGGTGTTGAGCTTGCTGCGCGCGCGTGAACGAGCGTACATTCGTCGTCAGTCGGTGAACAATCATCGCGCGCATCGATCGAGCGCCGCGCGCGCGTCCGCGGGTCGTCGCATCGCGCGCGCGACGTCGGCTTCGTCGGTCTCGAGCGATCGAGTAGGGTTTCGCGCGCGCGGCGCATCGTCGCCCCTCCGCACGACGCGCGCGACGCTTCACGCCGCACGCGCGCGACGACGACGACGCGTAAATATTCCCACGACATTTCGCTCGCGCCCGCACCTCATCTGTGCTATTAATCGACTGACGCGTCGCAAAGAGACGGACCGAGGCGCGCCGTCGGCGATGTCCAAGTATCGAGACTCGCTATAAACACGGATCACGCGCGTCGCGGCGTCGTCGCGCGCGTCCTCGCGCGCGCGCAGACGACGACGCGCGCGATGGAGGCGCTCGCGCGCTGCGGGACGGTCGTCTCGACGTCGGCGTCGACCTCGGGACGCGCGGTGCGGTCGACGCGCGGCGCGGTGCGCGCGCACGCGTCGCCGCGCGCGCGCGTGGAGACGCGCGCGCGCGTGGAGACGCGCGCGCGAGGACGCGACGCGACGAGGGCGCGCGCGACGCTGTGCGAGAAGGCGCGCGCGCGCGCGGTGCGCGCGCGAGGAAGCGGGACGAACGCGACGAGGGCGGTCGGAGACGGCGCGAGCGCGGCGGCGCCGGGCTTGCCGCCGCGCGTGCTCGTCGAAGCCGCGATGCTCGCGGCGATGACTGGGTTGGCGTTCCACATATCTTCACTGTTTCGCTTTGATGCGTATTTCGGAGCGTTATTTCCACTGCCCGTGGTGATCGCGTGCGCGAGGTCGGGGCGCGCGGCGGCGATGCGAACACTCGTCGTCGCCTCGCTGTTGTTGTTGATGATCAGCGGGCCGCTGCGAGCGTTGAATTATTTCTTTCTGCACGGCGTCTTGGCGTACGTGCTGAGCTCGCTCTGGTCGTCGGGTTCGAGCTGGTGGGTCACCGTGCCAGCGAGCGCGCTGACGCGAACGTTCGGGATTTTAGCCTCGCTCTCGATTTCGTCGCTCCTGTATCGCGAAAACGTGATGAAGTTGCTCGTCACGCAGATGTACTCTCTGCTCGATCAATTCGCGGCGAACGTGGGGGCGACGTTCGCGCCAACGATCGGCTGGGTGTGGGCCACGGCGTTATTTTTCATCCTCGTCAACTCGTTCAGCTACACACTGATTCTCCACATGGTGTACACCATCGTGTTGAACGCGACGACGGGTAGGAATTTCGTCAACGCGCCGCTCAAGGTGTGTCGCGCCCTCGGCGTGTCGTCGTCGTCGTAGCATTCAGAATACAATAGTTTGGGTTTAGGGTTTGTGATAGTCGCGCACGACGCGCGCGCGGCGCCGTCCCGCGCGCCGTCTCCCGAAGACGTCCTCGAGGCTCTCGCGCTCCAACCGTCCTCCCGCCGCCGCGCGCCCTCAGACGCGCGCGCGATGTTTCCGCGCCTCGCGCTCGCCGTCGCGTGGTTCGCGTGCGCGATCGGCGTCGCCATCCACGCGTTCGCGCCCGTGGACGACGCGCGGCCGAGCGCGAAAGCGTCGTCCGTCTCGTGCGCGGCGTGCGCCTTGGTGGCGCGCGACGTCGCGTTCTTCGCGCGGACGCGCGCGACGAACGCGGACGACGCCCTCGCGCGGGCGTGCGCGGGAGAAAACTTGCGCAAGTACGATAAATTGTATTCGGTGTTCGGAGAGGCGCATTACGCGGAGTCGAGCGTGCCCGCGGGCCCGCGCGGCGTCGTCGACGCGGATGCGTCGCTCGCGTGCCGACGCCTCGCGAGGAAACACGTCGAGGTCGTGCGCGCGGCGTTCGAGGCGCGCGCGCACGAAGACGAACGCGCGTTCATCGACGCCGTGTGCGCCGACGACGCGATCGCGTGCGAGCGCGGGGCGAGTCACGCTGAAATCAAACGTCCGCTGCGTTTGCGCGGCGACTGGCGCTCGTGGGCGCCGCGAGTCGCCCTTCGCGCCGCGCCTTACTTCATCGTCTCCGCCTTCATCCCGATTCTGCTTTTACCGTCGTTGTATCCCCCGAAAACGCCCGAATAGCTTAGCCCGTTAGCGAGTGCAATAGATGCCGTTTAGCGCGTTGGACGTCGCGGACGCGCGCTCGAGGCGTCCGCGCGCGGCGGGCGCCCGCCGCGACGCGAACGCGATGACAGTTCGCGACGCGCGCGACGGGCTCCACGCGACGGTGCGCAGAACGATAAACGTGCGCGACGCCACGGGACGCGGTCGCGAAGCGGCGCACGGCGCGCGCCGCGCCGCGCCGCGCGGTTGAATCTCGACACGGGTCGGCGGCGGCGGCATCGGCACGCGAAGATGCCGCGCGAGAGCGACGTGCGACGCGTCGACGTGGAGACGTGCGTCGGGACGTCGTTCACGGTGAGCATCGACGTCAAGGCAGGGGTGAAAGCGGCGAGGGAAGCTATTCGACGCAAGCACGATGAGAAGTACGGCGCGAGGTTCGGCTCAGCCGTCGTCGGCGACTTGCACGCGCTGAGAATCTTTAGCGGCGTGAAGAAGTGGATCGACTTGGACGATGAATCGATGAAATACGATGCGTTCGATTCGTTGTTTGCGCAAGTGGAACCCGAGCGCGGGGTGGATGAAGGGATCGCGGCGTATCGCGCGATGTGCACGCCGGAGGCTTTGGAGGAGAGAAACAGAAAGGTAAACGTGAGCGTGCTGTTGGTGAACTCGCCGTTTAGTCCTGCGATCTCACCGCTTGCGAGCGCGGGTACGCCGATGAACTTGAATACGACGGCGTTTGCGACGACACCGATGCCCGTGGCATTGGCGCCGGTAGAGACGCCGAAGGCTTTCGCGAAGCGTGAGACGCCTGCGCTACGCCAGGACGTCGAAAAGGTTACAACGAAAGACACTAAAGCCGGAGACAAACGGGATAGAGACGCGAGTGCTGACAAAACTGAGACGCAACCGGCGAAACGCAAGCGCGTGGAAGAAGTTCCAGAGGCTAGTCCTTGGGAGATGGTGGAAGAAATAGCTCCGGCGCCGGGAGCGGCCTCGGTCAAGCGTAGTACGTCAACGACGTACGACGAAGTCAAGGCATTGCTCGATAAAAATCCTGGTGTGCAGTATAGCGTCTTCGTAAAGACGTTGCTCGTAAGTAAAGCTTTCATAAACGCACTGGAGCGTTTGAATATGGATACCTTCGACACTCTGGTGAGAACGACGAATGCCGTGACGCAGCAAATCGCCATGGTGCAGTACGAAACCGGCACCCTGATTTTCAATGAACTGGGCGAAAAGATTGCAAAAATGACCCCTGCCGTAAATAGGGAAGTCGGCGACTTTCTCGCGGTCGCGCTTCTTATCGCCCGCCTGTACCGATCCGGTTACGCACAACATAAACGCGTGCCGACTTGCCTGGTTGACGGATTTACGAAACAAATTCCAAGACACTCATCTCAAAGGTTTGGCGTCGTCGAAAGAATGCTTACGCAAGCGATACTGGGCGAACTCGGGTACGATGGTGAAATGCCGATGTGGCAAGATGCCGAAGACGGAACAGCGGCGAGCGCGAAAGAGGACGACGAAGCGTCGCTGAGCGGCAAGGCTGATCTAACTTCACTCCCCGAAAAGGATGCCAACAACGAGAAGGACAGCGCGAAAGCAGACGAAGCGACGCAACCAAAAAACGTGGAATCGAACACAGGAGCGATTAAGTCTCGTTCGAGCGGTAGCTCATCGTCGAGTAGTAGCTCTTCTAGCTCTTCTAGCAGCAGCGACTCATCGGACTCATCGTCGAGTAGTAGCTCTTCGAGTTCGTCAAGCAGTAGCTCTTCGAGTTCGTCGCAGAAGACGGCTGAACGCGTGACTGCGACGAGTAGTAAAGCGTTGACGCCGCGCGACATGACGACCGCGAACGACAAGGTGTTGGAAAAAGTCATTCGAGCGCCAGGTGGGTTGAGTCGCATACTCTCTAGCATAAATGTTGCCGCCCAGTCGTCCGGCGGCGACTCGTCCAAACAGAGCACGCCAGGAAAGGATGTTGTGGCGAGTGCGGCGAAACAGACCACAGAACCCGCTGAAGACACAATTCAAGTCGCCGCAGTCAAAGGCGAATCAAAGAAAGGCACGGCAAAGGTAAAAATTACGATCAAGCGACCCGCTTCGATCAACTTCGCGGTGAAATGCAAAGAGTTGTTGGGCGAGTTTTTCATGAATGAAAAGGGCGAGTCCAGTATTCGCATGCCCGAAGGCGAGACAATAACTAAGGCCGCTTTCATGAAGCGGGCTGGTTACCGCGGCACGAAATGGAAAGATTTCATAATCGAACAAAAGTTCCGTGACGAAGCCGCTGACGAACAAGAAAAGGAGACTGAATACTCTGTGCGAATCGGCGATTTGGTAGAAGCACTTTGCCCGTCGACTTAAGTCGATTGGTCAAACGTAGCGGTAGCAAAGATTGATTTAATGAATACTACTTGATGCTCATCGTTGGAGCCTATACTCGAGGTCGGAAGCCAACTGGCGCGCCTGAGTGACTATTTCGTTCAAGCTGAAAGTGTCGGTGACTTCGTGAAGCAAACGTCGCCGTGCGCGAGCTCGTTCCAGCGCTGAGACGCTGACCGTTGCGTTCGCAGCAGGTGTCGAAAGGTCGACTGCTCTGAACGGCGACACGCTTGGAGGTGTTGATGCGAGCGCTAGCAGCTCTTGCTCTCGGCGCCTGAGACGATTTTCGGCTTGAGTCATCATTCCTTCCGCATTACTCAACAACTCGCGCTCGCGAAGCTTGAGCCTATCCTCGGTCGACTTCATGAGCGTTTCGGCATCGTTGAGCAATCGTGTGAGGTGCGTAGCCTTGTGCTCAAAGTGGTGACTAGCATTCACACTTTGCATCTCAATTTGACCAGTGGCGCGCAGCACCTCGCGTCGTATGGCATCCTCAACCGATTTCTTATCCAACGCGAGTGACTTTCTCAACTCGTCCTCACGACTTTCTGTCAGCGCCAACGCTGTCAACTGCTCGGTTTTGACGCGGTCGAGCTCTTCTTTAAGCTGATATAAATCCCATTCCATAGAAACATCGGCCTCGGCGTCGAGCGCAAAGAGAGGAGAACCGGGCGTTGTCACGTTGCTTGGCTCACTTTCGCGTGCAGCGGCAATCATGAGTACTTTTTCCTGGTCGGACCTCATCTGATTCAGATCTTCGTGTAAACGCTGGATCTCACTATCAAGGTACTCATCACCTTTGTGCACTTGTTCCTCTAACCCACCTCGTTCTAAAGAAATGGACTTGGCTAACTCTTCTTCGAGCTCTATTCGCTCCGCCGCGAAAGACTCCCTTAGACTTCCCTCCAACTTGGCGCGCTCGATAGCGAAAGTCTTTTTCAGCTCGCGCTCTCTGCGCTCGGATCTATCCTTCAGTGCTATCTGCTCGGCCTTGACACGCTCTAACTCTTCCTTTAGCTGAGCTAGTTCTTGTACTTGCAACGACTGTGTCGGCGGATCAATCTTCTTCGCCTCAACCAGCAGCTGGGCGCGTTCAAGTTCAAGCGATTGCCGCAACTCCGCGTCTCGTTGTTCGGTCATCTTCACCATCGAAGCCTGTTCAGTCTTCATGCGTTCCACTTCTTCGCTGAGCCGACGGATCTGATCGGCGTATCGCTCGTCCGCGACGACAACTTCTACGGCGGGCGCTTCATACACCTCGACGATGTCTTTCGTAATTACGACTGGCTCTTGATCTAATGCGACACCCGTGACGTCTGCGTCGTCCAATATATTAGATTCGTTCTGAATGACATCATTCGGTTTCAACTCGGACGCCACGGCGACATCTTCGCTGCCTGCTGCGGCAACAGACGCCGCGAACTCGGGCGGCTGTTCGCCAATTTCGTCGGATAAATCGGCGAACGACTGCGTGAGAGCTTCCTCCAAGAGCTCTTCGAACTCGTCAGATTCACTATCGAGCGCAAAAACACGTCTAGCGAGTTTTACTTTCGGCGAAAGCACCGCGTGCGCAAGGCTTTCTGTCATTTCTCGCGCTCGATTATCCACGTCGTTCATTGCCCAAGCGTTGTTGCGACACGCGAGAAACCACTCGCGCAGCACTCGAGAACCGAACCGCACATCGTCCACGCTGAGTATTCTCAAACTCGCGCCTTCCTCAGAATCGCTCGCGAGGCGTTCTAAATCGTCCTCGATGCGTCGAACGAACGCTTTTGCCTCCGGATCTGGAGACATCGCGATGTCGTGCGCAGATTTGCTACGGCTTTGCGGCTGCGGTGAGACATTATCATTCCTACCGCCGCCGTCACTGATGTACGACATCTCGTGTGAGAAGTCTATCGCGGCGACGGGCGATATGTCCACCGTCTGTGGCGTCAGAAGCGTTGAATCGGGTGCAAAGACGCGCAACACATCTTCGCCGTCGACATTCGTCGCGATCGACTGAGGCGACAAAAGCTCCGTGAACTCGTCTGGCCGAATGCCGTTCGCGCCGTCGAAAAGGTGCATCAACTCTTGCATGCGAATCGGAGTCTCTGACGCTGACGCGATTTCCACATCCGCGTCTCCGATGATTTCGACGTCGGCTTGCGCAGGCGTTCGACGCGCGAACGCGCGACGTCGTTTGGGCTTGAGAACACCAAAAGGTCTACCCACCACGCGCGCGATGCGCGAGAGCACAGAAATCACATGGTGTGCTTCTACGGTCACCCCCACGAGAGGTGGAAACTGCACGTGTACTCCGCGAAGAGCGTTTCTCGCCAACGACGCCCCCCTCGTCGCCGCCTCCGTAGCGTTCCGTCTCGAATCCTCCTTCGTCAACTCCACCACCACGGCCGCACCCAAACGGAACGCGCGCCTCGCGTACGCATTCAACACCATGTGTGTCACTTTCGCGCCTCTAATCGTCGTCGCTCGCACCCGTTTCGTCCTCGCGCTCGCCTCGGCGCACAGCTCCCGCACCGTTTTCGACGTCGTCGTCCTCCTCCGCGACTTCTTCTCCCACCCCATCTCCATCGTTCGCGCGTCTTCCACGTACTGCGTCAGCGACGTCTCGATCTCCCGCGCGATCCGCGACCGCGTCTCCCCCCCGTCGTCTCTAGGCACGATGTCCACCACCGCGCTCGCGCTCGGCTCGCCGCCGCCCGCGATATCCGTCCCGAACCGTCTCGACGTCCACCACCACCCGCGCCGTCCCCTCGACGCCTTCACCGCGCGCGCGCCCTCCTCGCGCCCGTCGTCATCGATCGCCGCCGTCGCCCGCGCCCTCGCGCTCGCGCTCGCCGCCGTCCCGCGCGTCGACCGCGCGTCGTCCGCGTCGTCATCCGAAATCATCGCGTTCGCGTTCGGCGGTCGCGTCGCGTCCACGAGTCCGCCCATCTCCACGAGTCGACACGACGCGCACGGCGGCGTCGCCATCCGCGTCGCGTCGTCGCGCGCGCGTCGCCCGCCGCGCGCGCGACGCCGGCGTCGCCGACTGACGACGACGCCGAACGGTCGCGAAAAAATCGTGCGCGGTCCGTGTGACGGTTTAGGTCTCACGAACCAAAACGCGTCGCGAACCGTCGCGCGGCCAAAACGCGTCGACGCGGGACGCGGCGGCACACCGACGCGCGACGGCGATCGAGCGCGGCGCGAACGGATCGCGCGCGCGAACGAACGAACGCGCGAACGAACGCGCGCGAGCGTCGGCGAGAGCGCGCGAGAGAGAGAGCGACGCGCGCGCGCCGGTGGGCTCGAACGCGCGCGACTGTTGGAATTGCGAAACGACGCGTTTTGCGAACGACGCGTTTTGGTCGAGCGCGGCGCGCGTGCGCGCGATTTGAGGGCGCGCGCGCGCGCGTGAGCGGTGGTGATGGCGTTCTTGCGGAACGTCGGCGCGTTGCGGCCGACGCTGCGGTTCGCGGCGCTGACGCACGAGTTGAGACCGTTGGTGGAGGGGTTGCGAGGTCTTGGAGTAGGCACCATTCTCGACTTCGCGCGAGAGCATCGTCCGACGCGTGAATCGGCGCACGTGGCGCACGTGATCGCGGAAAGGATGAATGAGTTTCCCTCCGCGATGCACGCGCTGAAGCTCAGCGCGCTCGGGAGCGAGGAGAACCACGCCACGGCGGAGAGACACGCGAGGAACATCGCCAGGCGGGCGGCTCAGTTGAAGACTTCGGTGTGTATCGACGCGGAGGAGAACGCATTACATGCGGCTTACTCTCGGACAGCGTTTGATTTGATGCGCGAATATAACACCTCGCAAAACGACGGGGGCGAGTATCCGACTGTGTTCAAGACATACCAAATGTACCGCGCCGACGCCGTGGACGAGTTGCGCGAAGACATCGAGCGATCGAGGGATCTCGGATTCACGATCGGTGCCAAGCTCGTACGCGGCGCGTACCTTCGACTCGATCGAAAGACAGGAGCGCTGTTACCGAATAAGGCGTTGGTGGACAAGTCTTACGAACGCGGCTTGGAAATTGCCCTGCAAAGCGGCAACGACCACGTGACGACGCTCGTGGCCACTAGAAACGTCGCGAACATTGATCAAGCGCTGGAGCATAAAAATAAAGGACGCGTGCTTTACGCGCAGCTCCTCGGCATGGACGACGAAACCACGAACCGGCTTTTGGAGCAGGAGGCAAACGTGCTAAAATACGTGCCTTTTGGTAGATTCAGCGAGCTCTCGCCGTACCTGTATCGCCGGCTGCTTGAGCGAATGCACTGGTCTTGACACGATGTGTGCTGAGCTTGCTTTTAGTATAGCCAGCGCGCGCTGCTTTTAGTATAGCCAGCGCGCGCGCCATACATGTACCAACACGATTTTTACCGATTGAAAGTCCATCCGACTCAGCTCGTTATACTTGTACGCTTGTAATATTACAGCAGGTCACAGTGGTAAGTGCCTCACCTCGGTCAAGGGCTAGGCTCTCATGCAAGACTGTTCGAAAGACGGGGGCTGCATGGTGAAAATCGATCCGGGTTCATCTTGTTATACAACAACGTTTTTTTCATCACTACTACGAGCGTCTCTACTGCGATGATCCCTTCACAAACATTGCCCTGAAGTCTGCGTTAGTTTTTGCTTGTGCGCCTTCGCCGTTGTCCGTACGCGTCACCGTTATCGCGCGAGGCATAAGGCCCAAGCCTCCGCGACCACGTCCAGAAGCCACAGACGGTGCGGCGCGCCCGCCACCACGACCACCGCCACGACTGCCACGTCCACCGCCACGTCCACCGCGACCATCGGGTCCGTCGTCACCGGGAGGCCGACTCTTCGCGATATCAACCAGTCTTCCCTTGAGCGCCTCACCGGATCGCATGATTGCAGCGTTCAGAGCAGCTTCTTCTCCAAAGTCAACGTACGCGATTCCTCGCGAACGACCAGTGGCTTTGTCCTTGACGATTCGACAGCTCACCGCGCCGGTGAAGAACTCCATGAGCTCGGCGTCCGTAACGTCCCAGGACAAATTTTTGACAAAGGCTGTTTGCGTGTCTCTTGTTGGGAAAAGCGTCTTGACACGAGCGTCATGATCCATCCCGGCAAGATTCATATCAGTCTTGTCGCCTCCCTCTGGAATTTCGCGAGTTCGTTTGCGTGGAATGGGTTCGGCTCCGGCGCGACGCGCGGCGGCGCGTTCGCGGCGGCTTCCACCGCTTTTCATGCGCTCTTTCGCCGCCGCGTTCGCAGCCAATCGCTCACACGCGAGTTTTAACTCGTACCGCCGCACAGCGGCCATAGCGTTGGTCTTTTCGTTGAAATCGTCGTACTTTTTTGGTGCAAATGTCGACAGATATCGCGCCTTTGCTTTCAGTAGCATAGCCGTTCCAGCCAATCGACGGGTCTCTTCATCTACCGTCTTCTTCGACAGGCCGACGGGTTCCACGGTTCCTCGCTGTAACGCTACATCGTACAGGTCTAGTACTTCCTTTTGCGTCTTCTTTATAAGGCGCGACGTATCGGTTCGAAGGATGACAAATTCAGCGGCGGTCTTGAACGGTGCCCGCTCCGCGAGTTGCGCAAAAACAGCGTCTATGAATGACGCGACCGTCGTCTTGTGATCTTTCATCAACGCGTAGTCTACTAGTTCTTTCAAGACATGGATCGCCGCCGCCGCCATGATGTTGGGCGAATAATCCTTGGCCATCTGCTCGAAACCAAAAGTCACGCACCCGGACGCTTTTGCCCAATCGTCCAAACGTACGCACTGTGTGAGAACTTTTGTAAGAACCGCACCGTAGTCGTTCGGATCTCTGAACTTCGTTCTCAGCGCATGCGTGTACAAGTCGTACGACGACTCCAGCTCGAGCACCGACTTCCACAGAACGCTAGACGGGCACATGCGAACGGCGCGAAGCATCAAAGTGCGCGAAGCTGCTTCTGCTGATTTGAACGATATCGACCACACGTACAACACGTAGTCTCGCCAGAGCTCTGCGACATACGGCAGCGACGAAAGCGCGCGTTCGTACAAGTGAACGACTCTGTCCGGAGATCCGCTCGCCATTTCAAAATCAATGTAGGTTGCGTACGCTCGAAGCAGCTTCGCGTCGCCTTCATGCGAACTCGTCACGGCGAGCAGACGCGCCTCGTAAGGCTCGCGCAGTACTTTTGCAGCATTACCAACCGCGTACGCTTCGTGGAACGCGGCGTCTGCGTTATGAAGACCCGCGTCGGCGGCCCACGTCTTTGCCGCCTCGAGCGTCGCCTGAGACTGCGCCTGTGGAATCTTCAACTGTCGCAAATACAGCGCCTTCACCCGCACTTTCTGCGTTTCCGACGCCGCCCACGACAGTTCAAACGCTCGATACGCCTGCCAAATCAAATGCCCATCGTTAAAGTTCATCCCCGGTCCCGCCGTCGCCGTCTCGTAAAGCGCGCGTCGGTCGCTCTCATCCGCCTCCAGCTCCATCGCGTTCCTCGACCTTCCCATGTGCAACCGCACGCTCGTCCGTCCACACTCTTCGATCGCCCTCGCGAACAACTCATCGCATCGCGTGTGCCGTTCGCGTTTCGTCCCCGTCGTCTTATTCGCCAATTCGTCTTGAATCCACGCCGACCAGCGCGCCTCGTCCATCGCGAACGCTTCGTTATATCGTTCCCTCGCCGTTCTGCACCGCTCGCGCAGGTTCGCCGCGCGCAACAAATCAATCAATCTCCCCGCTTTCGCGTAATCGCGCCAGGAGTCGCTCTCGAGCTCTTGTTCGAGCGTCATTATCGTGTCCAATTGCGCATCATCCAATTCTACATCATCGTCGTCCTCGTCGTCGTCCTCGTCGTCGTCCTCGTCCTCGTCGTCCTCGCTCGAGCCTTCGCTCGCGTCGATCGCGTCCTCGCGCGCGTCATCGTCGTCGTCGGAACGGTCCTCGTCGCCGCCGTCGCGCGCGTCGTCGACATCCATCCGAAGCCGATGCGTCGTCAAATGCCGACGACGGCGGCGCGCGTCCTCGACCGCGTCCTCGCGCGCGACGCGCGCGCGTTTTCGACGCCGCCGTCGACGCGGCGCGCGTCGCTCGTCGGCGTCGCGCTCGGCGGCGCGCTCGCGAACTCGCGCGTCGGCGGCGACGCGACGGCGACGGCGACGACCTCGCGCGTGTCGCGCGTCGTCGTGACGTGCCCGACGGGCGCGCGCCCGATCGATGGCGCGCGCGCGTTGATCGCGGCGAGCGGTGATGGGCTCGCGGTGGAGCGCGAGGACGAGGCGAGCGCGACGGTGCGCGACGCGAACGGGTTCGTCGTGGAGTTTCAGCGCGGCGACGCGGCGAGGCGAGGCGACGACGGCGACGAGGTCACGCTGCGCGGGGTGGTGATCGGAAACGAGAATCCCGCGAGAGCGCGGAACGCGGCGATTCGGCGAGGCGCGCTGAGCGCGGCGAATGGTGAAAATTGTCGCGGCGACGCGTACGCCGGTTGCGCGGTGTCCTCGAGCGCGTGCGCGCTCGAGGCAAAGTTCGTCAAGACGGGGAAGCCGTGGGCGAGCGGGAGTTCTTCTGTGGTTCGCGTCGTGTTGTGCGCGAACGATGTGGACGCCGTGGCGGGGAAGATTGCGAAGACGCTCGGGCCGGCGGCGTTGAATCGGCGCGGCGAGTTTAAGGCGACTGGAGTAACCGAGTTCGCCGCGGAAGACGCTCGAGCGGCGAGCGCGTCGACATTCTTGGGCTACCCGACGCCCGCGTCCGTGGCGATCGAAGTGAGTGGGTGCGACCGTCGTGCGGGCGCGTTTACCGTGAAAGCTTTCCATCTCGCGTTGGATGAAGGGTGCGGCGTCGTGTACCTCTCTTAGCCCGTTCGCCATATCTTTAGTTCGTGTTCAATTCAATTCTTCTGTTGTACTATAATTCATCGCGAAGCCGCTAGTCTAGATATCCGACACATTGAACAGCACATCTGTGCGAATGACGTACTTGAACGTTTCGCCTCCGTTCAAGCTCGCGGTCACGGCGCTGCCTTCGTGCACGGGCGACTCCTCGGCTTCGCCGTGCGGGAAGCAGAGCGCGGCGCCAAGTTGTGGCACGACACCTCGCGCGCTCAAGACTCCAGGCTCGCTCGGCGTAGCGGTGTAAAACGTCGTCGATCCACCGTTGAAGCCTTCGGTGAGATAAATCAGAAAAGTCAACCTCGAGCGGACTTTGCCATCGGAGACGTCGGTGACATATTCGCATTCCTCGTTGAGTGCGCCCTCGGGCCAGGACCCATCCACGTGACGGCGGTAAATCGTACCAGGACCGTAACGGAAGAACCTCCAGCGCGCGTTAATACCCACAGCACCGGGAGGCATTAAGTCTGCGATTCGTCGCCACAGACCTTGAATATTTTGCGGCCAAACCATGAACTCGCAGTATTGCAAACGAGACGCGCCCGTGACACCGTCGACGTCGCCGGGATCGGTACGAAGCCCAATCGCGTGACCGGCGGCTATGATTGCTGAGCATTCGCTTTTCGTGAGAAGATTCGTCACGACGAACGCCCCCGGAACGTGCGGCACGTCGTAACGCGCCGCCTCTGTCAATCCTGAAGGCGCAAATGGGATTACGCCCGGGTGCGCGGGCGCGTACAGCTCAAGCGGCAACCTATCCACCGGCCGACGTCGTCCATCGTTATCGCAAACCATTTTAAAGCTACCCGGCGCGTATTCAATATCGCGACGCACCAATGGCGCGGGAATGTCGTCGTCGTCCTTCGTGCGCGGCACCGCGAACGGCATTTGCGCGCGAATCGTCGCGGTAGATCCCGGCTCCCAAGACCCGCACATGATACCGCGCAGCGCGCTTTCCAATAATGCTAAACCTAAATCCCCATCGACGCCCCCTGGGCACATCGCGCACGCTCGCACGAGGACATCCTTCCCTAAGAAACGCTTTCCTTCGCCGTCGAGCCGCGACATCAACACCAGCGCCTCGCGCAACATTCCCCGCTTCGCGCACGCGAAGAACGCGCACCGCATCGCCTCTCGCGACGGCGCCATACCGTTCGCTTCCATTCTTTGCAGCAATCGCAGCGCCGGTTTCGCCTTCTCTCGCGCCTGACACAACGCCAGCACTCTCGCGCACGTATCCGCCCGCACCGCGACGCCGCGCGCCAGAGCCGCATCCAGCGCCTTGCACGCGTCCACGCACGACTGCGCGAGCAGGGCACGTAAAATAGTCCCTTCGCTCACGTCTCTCGATCGCGCGCCGTCGTCGCGCGCGTCGTCCACCGCCATCGCCGCCGCCGCCACCGCGACTTGAACATCAGTCGTCGCGTCCGCCGTCGCGTGCGTCGGCTTCGCGATCGCGCTGCCGTCGCGCACGCCGGGCGCTTGCGACGATTTCTTTCGCGCGCGCTTCTGCGTCTTGCCCATCGTCGGCGCGCGCGTCGCGGTGTGGGACGTCGCGCGCGCGGTTCGAGCGTCGGTTGCGGCGATGAAAATGAAAAAGTGAATGAAAATGTACAGCGGACTACGCGCACTTACCTACGCGCACTTACCTACGCTATCGGTGTAATACGAACCCGCGCGCGGGAGATATGTCGCACCGGTGTCGCGCGCTTCGAACAAGACGCGCACGGTGTCGGCGGTGTCGTCGCCCGAGCGAAACGCCGTAAAGTGCAAATGCGGCTCGGGGCTGAATCCCACGGAGCCGGACTCGCATATGACTTGTCCACGCTGCACGCGGTCGCCGACCTTAACCTTGGCGCTCTTGGCGCGAATATGCACGTACTCGACAAATAAATCACCACCTCTGACGTCGTACGTGGAGACGTCGGCCTCAGTCGTGGTGGCGCACTCAGCGCTCGCGTTTCTCGGCGGCGTCTCCGGCGTCGAGCGAGCGTCGAGCTTTAACACGATTGAATTCCATTTGAATAGATTCGACACCGCGATTCCAGTGAGCGTGTTCTCGTCGCACACTTCGATTACTTCACCATCGCCCACCGCGAGCACGGGCGTGCCTTCGGGACATCTGAAATCCACCGCGTGCAAATTCCCGCTGAAAAAGTGCGTCAATTCGCCCCCTTCATTCTGCGTGCACAAAAATCGCTCGCCTCGCAGAGGAAACCCCACCGATTGGCTGTGCGTGTCATTAGGTTTCGGATGCATCGACCACGCGCGAAAATCGCTGTCGATTCGCACGTCCCGCACGTCCCTTCCCTCCAGTCGCAAAAAGCACAGGTGCGCCATCGAGCGCGGCGGCACCAGGCACACGAACGTCGTCACCGTCGACCGTCGTCCATCGTTATCGATCGTCACGCCCTGCGCGAGCGATTTATTCCCTTTCCCATAACACTTCACGTCGTACACCGTGATGTACGCCACCTTCACCGCGTCTGATCCGTCCGCGTTCGTCGCGCTCAGTCTCGGCGCGTCCCCGCGTCCATCCGCGTCCAACGCCACGTCCGGGAACTCCGCGTCGTCCGAGTACTCGTCCGGGTCCACGACTTCCGCGCCGAGCAACCACGACGAGTGATTCGCGCGCGCGACGTCCAGCGCGATGTGACATCCGACGCCCGCGTCGCGCACGAATCCGTCTTCGTCACCGCGCGTCCCGGCGGCGCCGTCGCCAGCCCTCGACGTCGCTTCGCGCGCCGTCGTCTCCCCGCACCGCATCGCGACGTCGCGCGGACGCGCGCGCTCGACGATCGGCGCGCGAATTCGCGCGTCGGCGATCCGACGCGCGCGCGCGAGTGCGGCACTTCGACGCGCGCGTCGAACGACATGTCGTTCGCGTTCGGCGCGCCCGCGCCCGCGCCCGCGCCCGCGCCGAGCGCGCCGAGCGCGCCGGCGCCGAGCGCGCTCGCCGCCGCGCCGCTCGCGCCGACGTCGACGTCGACGGCGACGGCGACGCTGCCGAACGCGCGCGCGCTGTTTTACGCCCTGGATGAGACCGTTCAGCGCGGCGACGTCGTCGACGACGCGACGACGTCGACGCTCGAGGACGCGCTCGAACACGTCGCGCGCGCGTGCGAAACGTACGGACCGACGCGCGCGGCGAGCGCGGAGGCGCTGCGCGGCGGGAGCGTGGAGTACGGGGGGAAGACGCTGAGGGTGAGCGCGACGACGGCGAAGGTGGCGACGGAGTGCGCGAGACGATTGCGGTTGGACGAGACGCAGACGTACGTCCTGCTCAGACGCGCGCTGGATGAGAGCGAAATGCCGCGACCGAGCGAGGCGACGGAGGAGGTGGTGCGAGAGGTGATGCGGTTTTACTTTCGGGAGCGACTCGGGACCATCAAGTGCGCGCACGCGCTGCTCTCGAGAACGAGCGGGGACGCGTCGAGCGGCGCGGATGGCGACGCGTGGGAGCGCGCGGTGACGAAGATGCTCGATCTTGGGTTCGAGGAGAACGTGTGGCGCGCGCTCGATCGGCACATGAGCGGGGCGAGCGCGAGCGGGCCCGAGGGGGCGAGTCCGGAGGACGCCGCGGCGTGGGCGGGGCAAACGCTCGAAGAGACGGTGGCGCTGCTGGAGGTTCTATTTTTGCTGTACTACAACCGCGTGAAGTGCAAACCTGAAATGTTCATGAAGTTGGCTCGAATGTTTGAGAAGGGTGCGCTCAGGCGCGCGCCCGCGGCGGCGATTGAGCTCGAGTCGCACGCGCCCCAGGCGCACGTGAACGCGTTCACGGAGGATATTCGCGCGCTGTGCAACGTCACCCTGATCGCGGCGATGGATTTAGAAAACTTAGTCGATCGATTTTCCGGGAAGAGCCTGAATGCGCACGGTTTTTTGGAAGCGACTGTGCTAAAGTCCATCACTGAAATGATGGAAAAATGGCAGAGCGACGCGGCGCACGGACCAACGCTGCTCGCGTGGTCAACGTTTCTCACGTTGCTACCGGTGGATGCTGAGTACATGCCGGGCGGATTTTCGATCGAAATCATGACGCAGAAAGCGAACGAATGCGGGCTCTCTGCGCTGTCGCACTTGCTCGATGCGGAACAGTTGCGAGGCGAAGACGCCACCGTGACGCTCCACAAGAGCGTGCTGAAGAATATGTTCTCCACCATTCTCGCCGCGTACGACATGCTTCCCGTTCACCGCTTGCCCACTCACGACCTGAACCAGATTTTGAGCGTTCTACGAAAACTTCTCGCACATCAGCCAGTGCTATGCGAGCAGTTCTGGGGTGGTGCGAGAGAGGACGGCCAAGAGGCTCCGCTCTTCGCGCTCTTGGAAGGCTGTCGAGAGCGGTTTCCTTACGATTCCGCCCCACTGTTGAGAGTACTCGCGGCGTTTTCCGAGGGCCATCGCGCGGCGGAGTGCGCGTTGGCATACATCGCACAACTGCCGACGGTTGCTCTACCGGTGCCTTCTCCAGACATCATGCAGCAAGGCTTGAAACCAAGCGAGGACGCTGTGATGGACGTCGAGTCGGGCTTCGCGAGCGGTTCGGTCACCGCCATCCATCGGCTTACAAGTCCTTACATTCCCGGCGGATTCATCGAAGCTGGCATGTCCGGTTTGGCAATTGATATGGGCACACAAACCACACCGTTGATCGTCTGGGCCGCACCTGCTGACGGCTTGCATCTTTGTCTGACTCGCCTTTCCCTGCTCGCGAGTGCGGGGTTGAGCAGAGAATTGACGACGAGCGAGAGTGATGAACTCGACGCGACGACGTTATTCTTGTCCAAAGTTTTGACGCACGCACCATCATTTGCGAGACCAATGTTATCATGTGACGTTTCTGAGTCCGTGCCGAAAGGGTCACCGACCGACATCCTCACAGGTCTTTCGTTGGCGTTGCACGTGCGAAGCAAGTCTCTTCATACGGAGCAAAGCATTCAATCGACCGCCACCGTGTTACAGGCATTATCTGCACTCGCCGCGGCTGAGCCCACTAGAACCGTTGCAGAGGTACTCGAGGCGCCGCTCCTGTCGGGCACTCCAGGCACTGGTGTCCCCGGGTTGATTCGCGCCATTCGCGACAGCGAGTCGCGCCTCGGTGAATATCCGTTGACGTTGGCCGTGCTTAGTTTAGTGGAGACATTACTCCAACATGGTGGGCTTGGCGATAAGCTCGAGGCCCTCGTAGATCATGTCCTGCAAGAAATTGCTGTCCGTCACGTGCAGTGGCGGTACAGGCACAAAGCTGAAAAATGGATCGTTCACGCGGCGGTGCAGCGCATCATCTATCAAATTTTCACTCCCCGACACGGCGATTTTGCCATTAGACTTCGTGACAAGGTGCTGTCCTACTTGATCAACGACAAGGCGATTTGCTTTGGATCGTTTGCACCACTTGTGTACGATGCAGCGTCTCTACGCAAGTTGCATGAAGAAGGCGGTGCGCCTCGAACAGAGGAAGTTACGGCTCTCGAAGAAGCAATTGCGACGGTGCTCAGGTCTATACCACTCATCGTTTATCACGCAGGTGATAATTTCGGTGGTGTACTCGAGCGAATGCTGCTCATCGAAACTAGTAATAATGGTGCTCCCTTTGCGAGCTCGATCGCGTCATATGCCGGATATCCGTACGCTGCGGCGTGTTTTCCACTCGCACTTCCGGCCCTCGTGCCTTTGTGCGCGGCGGCGAACGCCGTTCCCATGGCTGCAACGCTAGACAGACAAGATCGAGCGGAGATTCTGAGCTCGATGCAGCACATGTTCAAGCACGCTGATTTGGACGCCGTGTGTGACATCGCAGATTTACTCAGCGCAGGTATCGCAAATCAGCCGGAATGGGTCGCCACCTTACTCGTGCCCGAAAAAGAGCCCGAAGAAGAGCGCCCCGCTTCATTACCAGCTCCGACTGCTTCCGGCGCACTTGCCGCACCTACGACGCCGACAAATGCTCTCGCACCTACGACGCCTACGACGCCACCACCACCGACGCCGCCGCTCCCGACAAAGACGAAAAAGACTGTTGAAGGAGCGTTGGCTTTAGTGTGGGACATCCTCGAGGACACCACAAAGATACGCTCGCAGTCGCCCCGTTGCCTGGCGGCACTTTTGCGCATGCTCGATGCTCTCTGGCGCCGCCAGCCACTTCTCATCGAGTCTATTCAGACACTCAAGGTCAAGGACGTCGAGTTGTGGAAAAGACTGGCGACGTGCGTGGATCAACCGGAGAAGGAAGTTACTCCACCGGCGGTGGCGCATAGCTTGAGCGCGGCTAGTTCTGTGCTTTCGCTATTCGCCATCGAAGCGGAGTCGTCTATGAATGCTCTCGACGGGACGTCGAGCGCGACGTTTAACGCGCAGGTACGAGAATGGTGCGCGAACTCACGCATCAGTTCATGGATTGATATGTGTCTCTCGCACGAGAGTTGCGCTTTGTCGCGCCAAAAGACGCAATTCGCCGCGCAAGCGTTCGTTCTGCAATGCATATCGGTTCTTGAGCGCGAAGATATGAGTGCGAAGCGCTCGCCGTTGATGGCAGACGCGACATTACAGTGGATGTGTGGAAAAATCAGAGACGCTTTGCTCTCGCACGCGTCGGCGAAAGATTTGAGAGCGTCTGGGGCGTCGAATGTCGCAATTCTAGAAGCCGTCGCTCGAGAGGCGGCTACACAAAGCCCGAGCTCTATTATGTCAGCCGATGCGGTGCATAGACTCGTGCAGGCGGCCCGCGATATGCACGTCGAGGCCGTGGCGTTCGCTCCGGCTCCTCTCAGCGTCGCTGGTACTGCTGAGTACGGTGAATCGTATTTGTACGACTCCTATTGGATTCGCGTCGCTACGGGATGTGTGGGTTCGAACGCGGACGATCAGTGGGGCGCACCCGAAGGAGCCCTAGCAGACATGGGGCGTGCGATGAGCGCTCAGCTCGCCGAGACGTGCCTACTGTCGTCGATCACAGACGCGCAGTCGTCCGCTATCTGTTCGTTGAGCTCCTTCATCGCCGCTGCCGCCTTTGGTGAGTTGCCGAAGATGCACGCCGGGGTGTTCACGCAACCTGCCTCAACGACGACAGGTGCGCCGAAAACTCTCCTCGATGGGCTTTCGAGAGATAGTCGAAGAGATCTCGTATTGAACGTCGCTGAGCGTTTGCAGAAGATCATCGTGACGGATTCAGCGAGCATGCCTTCCTACGTCAGCCCGTTGGCGAATGAAATGGCCACGTTGTTGTCCGTCGTGACACAGTTGTGGAGCGTTTCAGTATCCAGTGCGTCACCTCAGACACCAGCGGAGAACGATTTCGAACCGGTGCAGCGCGTGATATTGGTTGTGTCGACGGTTTTGGCTCCTCGAACAAGCGCTTCGGGATCGCCATCGCGAGAAGCGGCGTCTCTCGTGAACCCATTGCTCACCGCCATGCTGTTCGCCATCCGAGCGTGGCGCGCCGGAATGCAATCTGCTAAGACAGTGCAGCCGAGTTATGAGCTTGGCCAGTCCGCGTTGCCTCTCATACCTCTCATTTGCCAAGCTGCTGCAGGGGACTCTGGAACGAATAACGCTAAGGCTTCGACGACATCGAGCGTGGCGCTCATGTTGCTCGCAGACATCGCCAGCGACCTGCTTCCGACGTCGGCGCTGCTTCAAGTGCTCAGTACCTACAAGATAATGCCGGCGCTCCGGCCGGCGACAGGCGACGACGACGTCGACAGTGTGACCATCGCCGCTCTAAACACGTGCCTGAGCCTTTCCAAGAGCGATCAAGGAGCGGAGATTTTACTCGCGTCGGACACCGTCCGTCTTCTCGCCATCTTGTGCGTCGAGTCAAACAAGGCCGAACGTCACAACACGACAAATCACGATATATATTGCTCCGCTCTGCGCGTCACCGCCATGCTCGCGGGATCGCCGCTCGCCGTGCACTCTGTAGACGTCGGGGCTGATCTCGTTCGCTTTTGCGCGGCGTTGGAAGCTCGAATGCTCGCCGCTTTGGCGCCAAAAGAGATCACACTCGCGACGCTCAAGGAAGTCGAAGTGACGGCGTTGTTCTTCAGCCGTCTCGCGTCCACTTTCGGTGCGCAGTGGCAAGTTTCTTCGCCCGAAGGCCAGATGCGCTGTCGCGTGGCGTGCGTGAGCTTTCTTCGATGGTTCGCCGCGCCTCAGGTTGTCGGGGGCTTGCGATGTCCTCGAAAGACGCGAGCCGATGAAACGTTGGCGGCAAAACCACCGGCGACGCGTGCCACTCAGGCATGGTTCCAAGCCACCGCGAGAGGTGACTCCGTGCGCGAACCCACGTCGCCGCTCATCGGTACGGCGCCGCACGGCTCGCCCATCGCCGACGCCTCGACGCGAAAGACTGGCAATGCGTACTCCGAAGCCGTCGCCGTGGCCCTCTATCGAGCCGCGCGCGCCGCGTGTGACTTCCTCGCGGTCTTCCCGCGCGCCGTCGACCAAGCCGCGCTCGGTTTCGACGTCACCGCCAGTCTTCGAGACCAGTGCGACGCGTTGTCGTGCGACGACTTGACGTCGTCCCCCGCCAACGCCGACGAATCCGCCCTCGTCGCCGCGCTCGACGGTTTAAAATCCGCGGCATCGAAAATCGAGCGCCTCGAAGCGTCGTCGCTCAAACCGTCCGACGCCCGCGCCGACGGTTCCCCGCGTCCGCGCGTCGCCGCGTCGTCCCCCTTCGCCTAGCGCGCCCACGCGAAAATAAAAATCTTCAATCTTATCCACTTCGCGCGGCTCCAAACGCCCGTCGACGTCGTCGGTTGAAAAAATCGCCGAAAGAGAAAAAGCGATCGGTCGAGGGTCGCGCTCGAGTCGTGACTCGCCATCGAGCGCCCCCCCGCGTCGACAATCAATCCGCGGCGACCGCGACGCGACGCGTGCCGCGCGCGAGACGACGACGCGACGCGATGCGGACCCCCCCCGCGCGCGCGGCGAGCGAGGGAATTTCCGTCGCGGTCGTGCGCGACGACGGCGGTGACGATCGCGCGAAGGCAGAACCGCGCGCGGCGACGGGATTGGTGCGCGATGAAGCGATGCGACGTCGCGATGACGCGCGAAGTCGCGACGACGCGCGAAGCCGCGACGAGCTATGCGAGCGATGACGGCGCGAAATGGTGCGAACGTAAATGACTGACGGAACTGCGCGCGCGATCGGGGCTTTTCGACGACGTAGGATGCGATATTCGCCGCGATTCCAGCGTCGGAATTGCGCGCGTCGGATAACGCGCGGGCGCGGGCGACTTCGAACGCCAAGGCGCGCGAGGTGCGGCGACAAGCGGCGGAGGCGAACGCGGCGAAAGAACAGAGGTTACAGTCGCAACGAAATGCGGGGGTGCCGACGATGAACGCGCGCGCGAGCGGGGACGGTGATGCGGCGAACGCGGGGAAGCGTGCGCGCGCGAAGACGGAGGTCGGCGGCGACGAGAAGAAGCGCGAACCTTTGCCGAAGCCGGATTACGCGGTGGCGTGCCCGCGGTGTAAGAGCGACGATACGAAGTTTTGTTACTATAACAATTACAACATCAAGCAGCCGAGGTTCTACTGTAAGAAGTGTTGCAGGTATTGGACCGAAGGCGGGTCGTTGCGCAACGTGCGCGTGGGCGCGGGACGGAGAAAGAAGAATTCGCTCAAGGATGTACGGGGGCGATTCGCGGTTGCGCAGGGCAACGATGATCAACATGTTGGCGGTAAGCGGGCGAGATGCACGCCGGCGACGCCCGCTGAGAAGGGCTCGAACAGAAATCGGAGCAAGACGGCGCGAACCAAGCGCGACGGTTCCTCAGACGGAAGCGCCACCGAAGCCGAGCAAGGCGAAGGCATGAACTCGGGTTACGGCGGACGACAGCCCTCGGGATGGAACACCAACGGGTCGAACGCTGGTTCAGACACCGCGCTGCGCGACCGATCGCCCACCGATGAGCAAGGGAGCGCGGAAGGGTCGCAACAAGCGCCCGTAGGCGACACCGCCGCGATGGGCTACAACGTCTCAGGGTGGGGCATCGACCCGACCGTCGCGGGATACGTGAACGCGGGTATGTTGTCGACGAGCGACAAGCACGCCCAAGCTCAAGCTGCGGCCGCTGCGGCGGCTTCGGCAGCCATAATGTCAGCCGCCTCGCGCTGGGGGATGCAGTTTTGGAACAAGAGCATGTTCCCATTTGGCGGCATGCAGAATTCGGCGTCCCTACCACAACCTGCGCTGAGCGGCGCGCACGTCGCACCAGCCACGCCCATCTCTGAGGCTGCGCTTAAAACAGACTGTTTATCGCATCCGACGCCTTCTTATCCTACAGCTGCCACCGCGGCGACGACTACGTACGCCCCGGCCGCTCGGGCGCCCGGCTCTGGAAACGTGATGTCGGCGATGCAGTACTCATCGCTGTTCCAGAATCCGTGGGCGCAATTCACAGATCAGCAAGATCATTCAAATCCGGCAGTTTTCCAAGCGATTCAGCAACAGATGTTTAACCAGCAGATGGCGGCGCACTTCATTCAAATGCAACAGTTCCAAGGAGCGATGCAAAATCCATACGGCTTTGGCTCGGTGGCGCCCGCCGCAAACACTTCCGTAACGGCGACAACGTCGGCAAAGATAAAAGCCATCAAGACTGAGAATGAAACATCCGAGCAGAAAGGAAAGACTGAAAAATAATCCACTGGTACCATTTACGAACATTCATCAGAAACGCACGCGCGCTGAAGTCGATTGACTTCTATTGACTCACCTGTATTCTTCACTGCCGCCTCTGTAACCACATCGCAGACCGCTGTAAATCATGCTTAAGTGACCATTAATAATCATTTCCATTTCATAGAGCTACTTTACACACTCGATACTTTCATCGAGTCCTACTTTTTCTTTCGTGCCCCTCTCGTGGGCTTCTTCACTTTGAACGAGTCGAGCTTCATCTTGAGCTTGGTGGAAAACGTGTCAAGCAGCAACTTTCGACGGACAGTGACGAATATATTCGCCGTCGAAAGCAGGCCCTCGTTCACAGCGTTTTCAGTAAATTTGTCCAAAATGGAGGCGATGATAAGGCTCAACAACACGTACGCCCCCAACAATATGAAGCTCGTGAAGAAGAGCGCCGGGACGAAGATGTAACTGCAATTCGCCGCGACGCCGTCCACATTGTATTCACATTTCATCGTGTCGAACATGATACGCTTCCAATTATCACGCGTGATGACTCGCAAGAGAACCATAAGCGATGCGCCAAAGTTCCGAAAGTTCTCCACACGTCCACTCGGATACGTGGTTTCGTAGTCGCCGAAGAGATTCATGCCAAGCACCGCGTACACAAACATCAACATGAATATCAGGAAAACGACGTTAAACGCGCTTTCAAAGGAGCTCAATAGCGTATTGAAAACCGTACGTAGACCCTTCGCTTGTTTAAACAGACGTAGCGCGCGTCCAAGTCGGATGACGCGGAGCACCGTGGTACCGGCGAAATCCACACCTGCGAGGTCGGGAATACTAGCCACGACGATGATGAAATCAAACACGTTCCAGCGCTCTGAAAAGTAACGTTTCGGGAACAGTGCGACCATTTTCAACGAGAGCTCTAACAAGAAGATCCAAGAGAAAAACACATTCGCCGCTCGTTGAATTTCGGCATAGGCTTTCGGTTGTCCGTCGTGATACGACGCCATGGTGATAGTGTTGGCAATGATGCAGCCAACGATGAAAGCCTCAAATCGAGGGTTCGTGGCTAAGGAGTAAGCCGATTTTCGAATGAAAAACCGTGGCGCCCCGGTTGTGTCGTCATCCAATATTTTGAGCTCGGCGTCGTGTTTTTTCATACGCAAAACTTCCGCCCACTCTTGCTGCTCGGCGTTGAGCGTCTGCGTCGAGTTGCTCAACACACAAGCCTTCTTGTAACTCTCGCACACGAGGGCGACGATCATACTCAACCAGACGAAAGAGAGGATCACAATAAAGCTCAAAAAATAAATAGCTGTCCAGCCACTGTTGTTTAAAGATGGCTGCAAGTCCGTATCCGTTGAGTCCATGCCTTGAAACGCTACAGAAAGCCATCCGTCACGTGTGACGATGACGAAGAGACTCAGTAGAGCGAGCAGGGTGTTATCGAAGTTCAGTGGCGGATTGAGCCACCGGCGAGTCACGTGTGCACCTTTCTCGTCAACGAACGTCCCGACGCACGCGTGCATTCCAGAGACCGTAGGGTCGTTGCAGTAATCAAATTTACCAGCAAATAACTGCGAGCCCAGAATTGCGAAAATCAAAAACTGAAACAATCCCAACAGCATCACACTCCCAAGATCAGGTAGGACGTGAAGCAGCGTCGCAACGACGATTTGCATACTCTTAACTCGATTTAACAGGCGCAAAGGACGCAGAGCTCGAAATAACCTGAAGCTGCGCATAAACTTCAGTGCTGACGCGCTCATGGTTTCGACGGCGAGCGATACGATGACAATGAAAAAGTCAAAGCAGTTCGCAGGAGATCGAAGGTATGCTCCTGGGTGCATAACGAAGCCCATCGCAATTACTTTTATGATTGCCTCGCCCAAAAATATGAGCGTGAAAGATACGTCCGCTGCTTTGAGAACGCTGGCCAAATCACTTTCTGGATGCACTGTGGGCGCGTCGAGCGCGAGCTGGATGCACGAGAATACGATGAGAACGAGCATGAGCGCCTCAAACGCGGGATGCTTGATAAGCATGAATAGCAAACGTCGCATCGGGCGTCGCGGCTTGATGAAACCCAACGACGGGTACATCATGCAAATCTCATCCTTTGTCGCACCGGCATTGCGTAACCAGTCCTCTTCGGCGATGTTCTTCTTTGAAGATTTGTCAATTTTCGTCTCATCAACAACGATGTCACGCACGGGTAATCCCAACGCCTTCCTGGCTTTACCGGCGTGTACGTCTTCGGATATCCTCGGGAGGCTGTAGTCTATGTTCAGCAAGGGTGGCATCGACGTATACTCCACGATGGGCACGAGGGTGTTGTACGCGTGCGCAGAATCTCCAGTTGTTTGCGAACCGCGTGAACGCGAGTTGCGGGGACTTCGTGCCGAGTGTGAATTTGACATCGTATCTCCATCTCTGCTCGGTGACGCACTAGATATGTTATCTTCGTTGAAAGACTCTGTCACGGGACCGGGTCTTGGTCTATCAGCCATACCTCGCAGCGATTCCGACAACGACTTGCGTTCTTCGCCAGGCTGCGTAGATTTCACCCTGGCGCGCCAAGAAGCCGTCTTCCGCTCCGTCGGCGGATTGACAGGTGATGGAGCTAGTCCATCGTTGGCGTCGACGTCGTCGGACGCCGCGGGCACGTCCTCGTCGACTGATTGGCCACGTTTCTTCTTTATAGCTTCCAAGCGCTCTGATTCGCGAATTCGCATGCTCAGCAAATTTGCCTCGGCGATTGCGGCAGCGCCTTCGGCGCTCATTCCGTCTCCTTTGAATTTGCCGAGATGACCACTTTTGTTGCCCTCCGCTCGACGTTGTGCGATGATCGCAGTTTGTTCTTCTGGTCGCATCCGAGCCTCCGCGCTCTTCATCGCCAAGCCAATTGTGGGCGCCTGCGACGCCCATTGAAGCGCGTCTTTAGTACCCGACTCGCCGCTACGCTCCAACAGACTGCGTCGAAGTTCAGCGAGCGCATGTTCTTGCAAGTGTCTTCGGACCTCCATTGCACTGGCAGCCGTGCCGTCCGCTGTACCGCCGTACTCATCCCGTAGTGTGTTTGTGTTCTGGATATTCATGTCTTCGTCGCTATCGCTGCCTTGTTCCGCCGCCGCGTCAATTCTCCAACGTCGATAGGCCGCCCTTACCTGGCGATCATCCATGGGAATCGGGATACCAGTAGCGACAAGTGCGGATACTTTTCTAGATGCCTTTTCTCGCATGAGCGTCGTCAGTTGGCTCTCTGGCACGCCATCATCAACCGCCAACTCGTTAACTAAAAGTGCTCGGTCCTTGACGAGCTGTTCATTGGCATCCACCGCGTTGTCTTCACTATCGCTGTCAACATCACTATCATTTTCTGTGAAACCTATTATCTCCAGCCACCTTTCTATCAGCTGCACCTCTCTCGCAAATGCTCGCTGTTTGCGTGTATTTATCCTATTCACGATGCGCTTGGCATCCGGATGGCGTCGAATCTCGTTTGGTTTCATCAACCGTGTTAACTCCGTGCTTATGCCTTCCTGGTGCACTTCCACCTTATCCATCTCATCATCATTGTTTCCCTCGAGAAGAGTATTGATTTCTCGTTGACGTTTGGCCTCGGCCTCTCGGCGTTCCGTCTCTTTCTTTTCCTCGCGCAAACGCTCGAGTTCGAGCTCCTTTGCTCGCATCGTGCGTGAAAATGTGTCAATGAGCATCGCCGCGATGAGATTCAACAGCACAAATGAACCGATGAAGGACCAGCAAATGAAAAACAAGGCTGCAGGAGCGCCGTACGAGCCACTCATGGCGACGAGCATCAACTTGTACCAATGCGATCCCGTCAGAATCTCGAATACAGAGAGAAAACTATCCCCAAAGGTGTTGAAATTCGGCCGCGCATCCCAAAACTCGTCGCGTCCACCAAATAGCTGCATGCCTAAAACCGTGAAGACGAAAACAAAGACGAATAGGACACCGCAAAAGTTCAGAATAGCACTGAAGCTCTCCATGGTGGTATCTATCAAACGCCGCATGTTCTTGTTTCTTGTGATGAGGCGAGTCGTGCGCATCACTCGCAACAGACGGAACGCGCGTGCGACGGCCAAGCTGCTGTTACGATATGCCAGCTCTATCAGACCGGCAGTGACAACAGTCGCGTCGAACAAATTGTAGCGATCCTTGCTATATCCTAAAATTCCGAATGCGAGTACTTTCATCACCAACTCGAACACGAAGACTGACAAAAGCAAGTAATTCAGATTATTCACAGCTGTCTCCATCTCGCTCCCCATACCACGAAAGTGCACCGCCAGTATGATTGTATTTACCACAATCGCACTAGTTATACCATTTTCGAAATACTTGTGCTTCACAAACATCTGCAGCCAACGCTGGTAGATGAACTCCCGCCGCATGAACGCCAACGGTCGTTCCATCATTCGCTCCAGGCGCTCTCCATAGCTAAATCGGCCCGCCCTCCTGCTCGCCAGCACTCTCTTACTTTTTGGATTGCTCAGCGCTTTCGATTTGTCTTCCGTCTCGGCGTCCAGCGCCCTTTTTTCGTCTAAAATTGCCGTCTGTCGATACTTTGTCGTCACCGCCGCCAACATAAAGGATGAAACAAAAATTGCGCCGACGGCGACGATGATGATGAAGTAAATTATCGCCAAAACACGATCACCGGTGGCGTCTATGACTTGATACATCAAATCTGTCCACCCACGCAATGTCAAAACTCTATAAATTATAAATCCCGCACCCATGATGTTGTTGAAAGTTGAATGACCGTCGTCCATGCCCGTCAACGCAGTAGCGATGCACACTTGCATGGGTCCACAAGAACGACCGCCGGTAGATTTTGAGCACGGAAACTCGATTTGTTCCATGACGAGATCAAGTGTGCTTGCGTACGCGCATCTGTTCGACAGCTTACCCGCGTAGCGCTGCACGCCGAGGATACCCAAGACTATCATTACGACGAAGAGGAAAAACACGACATCCCTAACCATACCCATCGACGCAAATGTCGTCGAGACGAACACGCGCAATCCAGGGAACCCTGAAATCGATCGCAGTGGTCTCAGTGCACGAATACCTCGAATAGCTGTGAGACCTCCTCCAGATCCACCAGCGACCATAACTCCGACGGAGACCCAACCGCCGATGACGACGGTGAAATCTAAAACTCGCCATCCATCCCTCAAGTACACGTCCGATTCGGGCGGACCGAATATAAAGTTATTCGCCACCACGCGCGCTAAAAACTCCAACGTGAACATCACCGTAAAGATCGTTTCGGCGACTTCTAAATTTTGATTCGTTCGTCCGTGCTTCTCCAGCGGCCGGTACAACGCGAGCGTGAAGCAGTTCGCCACGATGAGCATGATCGTCACCCTCTCGAACCACTTCCACGCAATCAATCGTTGCGCGTTCCTTCGCACGCCACTCCTGGGCGGGAACAAGTACAACGAGGTATCGTTTTGATTCAACTCGTACCAATACCGCTTGGCGCGCGCGTGATTCCTCACGAAAAAGTTTCCTCGCTGCGCCTTCGCGTACTCCGCCTCGCGAAGCGCTCGCGCCGTGCGCTCGCGCCGTTCTACCTTATCATCCATGATCACTATCCACTCCTCGTTCGCTCCTCAACCTTCGCGCGCGCGCCTTTCGTCAGCACGCGTCGACGATTGTTCGCGCGTCGGCAGTAACGGCTCGAACCGTCGCGCATCAATCGTCCCACGTCGCGTCGCCTTCGCCCCGCGCGTCGTTCGCGCGCCGCCAACGTTCGTGCCGTTCGCGCGTCGACCCGTGTGCGCCGCGCGCGCGCGTCGCGCGCGTCGTCGTCGCGTTGTGCGGCGCGCGAACGCCCGCGGCTCGTGTCCCCGTCGTCTCGCGCGCACTTTTGTCCCGAAGCGACAGTGTTTCGCGCGATGGCGCCGCGCGGGCCCGCGCGGACGTCGCGCGCGCCCGTCGGTGCGCGCGTGGCGCGTCAGGGGCGCGTCTCGCGCGGTCGAACGCGACGCGCGGCGCGCGAGGACGCGCTCGGCGGGCAAGATTTCATCTACTCGCAACGCAGCGGTGTCGAAGAAGAGCTCTTTAAAGGAAGCGTTCTCGGCGTCGACGCGGACGTCGCGACGGGCGAACATCGCGAGCGTGAGTTTCGAACGTTCGCCGCGCTCGATGGGTTTCACGTGCCGGAACGCTTCGCCGAGCGCGTGGCGACGCACGTGGTGAAGAACTTGTTGAAGGATAAGGGGGCGCTCGGCGCGACGTCTCCGGCGTTAATTTTGGGGATTTGGGGACACAAGGGTTGCGGCAAAACGATGAACGTGGAGTTGGCGTGTAAGAAAATGGGGTTGCAGCCGATCGTAACGAGCGCGGGGGAGTTGGAGGATTCGACGGCGGGGGAGCCCGGGGCGATGTTGCGGCGAAGGTATCTGACCGCCGCGCGAGCGATGAGAGAGACGGGGAAGTTGAGTTGTCTTATTATCAACGACATCGACGCCGGGATCGGTAAGTTTAAGGACGATCTGGGGACTGTAAATAATCAAATCACGCACGGGACGTTGATGAACATTTGTGACAATCCCACGATCGTGAGCGAGGGACTGGTTTGGAGGACGGACTCCAAATCTACCAACGCGCGCGTGCCAATCATCGTCACGGGGAATGATTTTTCTCGACTGTATGCGCCTCTAACGAGAGACGGTCGAATGGATCTTTGGATGTGGGAGCCGACGTCGCAAGAGTTGGTTGAGATGATACACGCTATGATGAAGGATGACGGGTTGACGACGGCGTGTTGCGAAACGCTCGTCGCGACATTTCCGAATCAGCCTTTAGATTTCTTCGGCGCGTTACGCGCGCGTGTGTATGATGACGCCGTCAGTGATTTCGTGTTCAACGTCGGCTTAGATGGTTTAAATGACTCGCTCGTCGGTTTAGATGAACGTCGGAGGTTGAAATTAGGCGACGTGACGATCACGCTGGAGCGGCTGTTGGCGTGCGGACGCAACGTCGTTGGCGAGCAAGAAAACGTGAATAATATTCAGCTCGCTCGAGAGTACATGCGTTGGCAAGAGCCCGAAGAGCTCGTCGCCGCTCGACGCGCGGCTACGAGGAAAGCCGCGCGCGATGAAGCACGTGATAAATTGTTGAAAGAGCCCGACGCCGAGGCGGTAAAGATGCGAGAGGACGCGAAGGCAAAGTTGCGAATCGCGGTGCAGGAACACGCCAAAAATGCCGAACCTGTCATGATCGTAGAAGAGGAAGATGAAGAGCCCCTGCCATGGCGCGTCGAAAATATTGGCGAGGCGCAGCGCTTGATCGAAGGCGGCGCCGTTGTCTTTGACATTCGTCCCGTCAAAGACTTCAATCGAGAGACGCTCAAGGGAGCAACGTCCATGCCCGCGGCGATTCGCACGGGTGGCTTATCAGACGCCGTGGACAACCCAGCCGTGGACGTGATGATAGACAACATCAACGCTGATGGCAAATACGCCGACAAATCGTCCCCAGTCGTCGTCTTTCATGCCGCCGAAGCCTCCGAGGCGTATCATTTGGACGCCTTGCGCGCGCTCGCCGAAGTCTTCGACGACGTCGTCGAAGTCGAGGGCGGGCTTCCATTTTATCTCAAGCACTTCACTCCCGCGGGCAAACGTCGACCTCGTTACGTCGGTTACGGCGCCGAAAACGAGGAAACGTTCTGGACCGCGTCGAATTGACACCTCGTTATTTGTAGTTTCTAGTTTCTAGCGTAGCCCGCCGAAGTTCCGCACACATCCGCGCGTCCTCGACCGCGCTCCCGATGCGCGCGATGCCACACGCGCACGCTCAAATCGTGCTGTCGAGCTCTCGCGTCGCGACGCCGCCATCGACGTCGTGCGCGCGACCGCGCGCTGTCCCCGTCCGCCGCCGCCGCCACCGCGTGTCGATTCCGTTCCCGCGCCGCGCGCTCGCGACGCGCGCCAAGGGACAGTACGACAGCGCGGCCGACGCGGAGGAAGATTTATTGTTTTGGAACGAGGAAGACTTGGAGGACGACGACCCGATCGCGATCGAAGACGATGAAGACTGGGACGACGAGGACGACGACGAGGACGACGACTGGTTCTTCGTCCCGGAGGGCGCCAACGTGCGCGTGGCGAATGAAGATTTGTTCAACATCGACGACGAAGACAGTGGCAATGGATATGTCATGGACTTTGTGCGCGTGCCGACGAAGAACGATCGCGCGAGTGGGAGTTCGGAGGCGGTGAACACGTCGTTAAAGTCGCCGAAGAAGAACCCGCGCGGCGTCGCGGCGGCGGATGCGAAGCCGAAGCGCGTGGTGGGCGAAAGTAGTGAGATAAACGCAAAGAGGGATGATAAAGGGATGAAAAAGGAGGACATCGAGCGCATGGTGCGCATGGGGGTACCGAGGGATCTGTTATTTGCAATCGAGGAGGAAAAACAAGAGGTGGCGACGTTTAACAAGAAGAAGGAATACGAGGCGACGAGAAAAACGCACAAGCGCATGACCATCGTGGCTGGAAAGTATGCACGAAGAAAGCTTTTGTCGCCGAGCGGTTTAGACACGCGACCGATGATGTCCATGGTGCGTGGGGCGACGTTTGATATGATGTTAAACTTTCTCGGTTCGCGAAGCAACGTGCAGTTTCCGCCAGACTCGAGATGGTTGGACATGTTCTGCGGCACTGGCGCGATCGGCATCGAGTCGATATCGCGCGGTGTCGTCGAGGCACATTTCGTCGAAATGGACCCCTGGGTGGTGAACAACGTCACGAACAAGAATCTGAATTCGCTCGGTCTCACCAAGCAAACGACGACACACACCGCAAGCGTGCAAGCCTTCATGAACCAGCACCACAAAAACGCTCGAGGCGTCGGCGGCGCGTTCGATTTCATATCGTTCTGCCCTCCGTACGAAAAAGTATCGTATCCCGAGCTCCTCCTCCAGCTCGATGAGTCGGCGCTGGTCAAAGACTCGACCATTTTACTCGTCGAGTACGCCAAAGGCCAAGCGCGTGACATCCTCCCGAGCATCGGCAAGCGTCTCCGCCGCGTCCGCGACCGGCGCTACGGTCGCACTTTCGTCGCTTTATACGTCTGCGACGGCAGGGACATCGACGGCGAGGACGACGACGAAGGTCCCGAAGTCGCGACCAAGTTCGCCAAGCCCGTTCGCCGCGGCCGCCGGCGCGACGACGACGACGCGTGATCGTGCCATTCGTCCCGCGCGCGCTAATAAAACATCAGGACACGAGCAAGTCACTCCATCAGCAGCGTCGTCGCGCGTCCACACTTGCGCACGCGCGCGAGAACGTCCTCCGCGTCCAACGCGTCCCCGCGCACCACGCACCGCTTCGCCTCGACGTCGATCTCCACCTCGCGCACGCCCTCGATGCGCTCAGCGATCCTGCGCACAGACGCCGCGCACCCTTCGCACGCGAAGTCGACCGCGAGCGTGACCTCCGTGCGCGTCATGCGCGCGATCGGTCGCGAGCGACGCGTCGCGATGTGCGGTGCGATTCGAGCGCGCATCGACCCGCGGCACCACACGCGCGCGCGCGCGCGAACGCCGTCGCGAGGCGTCGATCGGTCGCGCGCGAAGGCTCGCGGCGCGCGCGCGAGCTCGCGCGCGCGGGCGAGGCGCAGAATTTAAACGCGCGACGCGAACGCGACGCACCTGTCACTCGGCACCTCGGATTTCGTCGGCGCGGCGACGGCGGGGACGCGCGCGCGCGAGAGCGAGCGAGGATGCGGAAAATATGCGAGTACTTCATATCACGCGCGATCGCGCGGTTGGTGCGCGACGGCGGCGGTGAGGGCGAACGCGGGCGAGCGAGAGTGGACGCGAGCGCGGGCGAGGCGAGACTCGAGGACGTCGAGCTCGACGCGAACGTCGTCATGGCGTGGACGGGCGACTTTGAGGCGCGAACGGGTATGGAGTTGGTGGCGGTGCGCGTGGGGGCGGTCACGGGGCGGATTCCGTGGGAGGCGATCGGGAGGGAGTCGTGCTCGTTGGAGCTCGAGGACGTGACGGTGACGACGCGACCGAGCGCGGGGAGCGGCGAAGCGGAGGTGTTTGACGCGCTCGAGAGAGAGGATGGCGCGCGCGCGCAAGGGTCGGCGATCATGCGGCAAGCGTTGAATGCGCTCTGTCGTGGGCTCAAGGCGCGATTGAGAGGGGTAAACGTAGTGGTGCAAGACGCAGCGGGCGCGGGCAAGTTTCTCGTGCGACTCGAATCGGCAGAGTATACGCACGGGCAAGGGGTGAGTTTCTCGGGGATGTCTGTGCGACGAATCGCAACTGGCGTTGAATGTTCGGTGTCCGAGGTCGTGGTGCGCGACGTTTCCGGGCACGCAGAGATACCAAGTGATTTCAGTCGCGTCGACGTCGAGTTGGAGACCATCGAAACGACGGCTACAGTGCACGCGGTGAAGAATTTCGTCGATCTCGTGAACGCATTTGGTTCCAATGCATCTTCTGCTCGCCTAAAACGGCCATCGACGTCGAGACCGCGACGTTCATTCATCGACGATGTGCTATCGAGTGGGTCGGCCGCCATGTACGCAAGCGCGTATGAGGAAGCGAACGACGCCATGGGCGAGAGCATGGGTGACAGCGTTTACGAAGACTCAAACGAGGAGCTGAACGAAGAGTTCTTCGACGACGCAGAGGTAGCAATACGGGAGTTGTCGGAATCATTGGGTATCGATTCTTCCGCGGAGCCTTCGAGTGCAACGACGGTCTTCACCGTTCAATGTCCACAGTTTTCTATGGATGCGCCGTTCGACGACGTGGTGTGCAAACTGACGATGACGGCGATTAGAATTGAATTGTCGGATCGATTAGATGTGAGCTGGAGTGACGCGCGATGTATTTACGGGTTCGACGACGACCATGAGTTGGTTTTGCATCTTTCTTCGGTTGGCGCCGATGACAGGTGCGGTGTAGTCTTGCGTGACGACTGCGTGTCGATGCAAATGGGTCACGCCAAACTTGCATTGAATGGTGTCGAGTGCGTGACAGCGGCGTCCTTAAGTGAAAATATCACGGCGACAGTGTACTGGCTCGAAGATCCAGCGTATCGTCTAGACGGTTCGCTTCCCGAACGTTGTTTGGCCAAGGTGAAGAACAGGCGTGAAGCGAATGAGACAGATACATGTCTTCGGGAGCAACTTGCGAACGACGCGTCACTGTTCGTTAAATTGAATGTGCCAATTATCGAAACTAGGTTGAGCATCGATGTGGTGGAATCGGTTTCCACTATCATTCAGTCAATGTACGAGCTTCCAGACAATCACCCTATGGCGCTGCGAGTCGCGACGCCCGACTCCGTCATGACCCCCTTGGCGTTTGGAATCGATGTCGGCGCGCTTCGCATGCAGCTTGATGCCCCACTGACAGATGGAACGTGTTCGACTTCCACCGACGATGACTCTGTACTTGTCGAGTGCGAATTGAGGCGTGCGCGTGTTTTTGCGGCGACAAACATCGCTGGCGTTCTCGGTTCAGATTTCGTATGGACGCAGTTTGATTCGGCTCGGGTTACTACTGATAACGTCGAAACAGTCTTTGTCGAGTGTCGTAGTTCAGATCAAGGCGCTTCGAAATCATCGCTCGCGTTTGCTCGCATGGAGGGCGAGCCAGCATGCGCAGACGTAAACGTCGTCGGAATGTCGGCCTCGTTAACGCAGTGCGAGCCGCTTATACGGCGCCTGAATACTTTTGCTCCCGCAAGAGACGTCGATGCCGATACAAATGTGTGCGATTCTTCCACACTGTGTTTCTCTTTGAGTTTATTCGAGTTGGTGCTCATATACAAGTCGAATGACTCGTTCGCGCTCATTCAGAATGATTTTTTGCGCATTTCTTCCAAAGGGGTAGAATGTTCGCATGATGCGGGGGTTTCGACCAGCTTTGGCGTCGAAATGTACTGCAACGAGATCAGTGCGTTTATGGTGCCTCCCGAAATCAAGGCAACTGACGGCATTCGCACGTTACCGGCGTTTCCATTCACGAATTCTACTATTTGCGCCGCGCGGTTTGCGCCGGTGATGAATGCAAAGGCGATTTCGTTGATTACGTCCTCTTCAAGCTCGAAGACTGCGATCGCCACCGTCAGCACTCGATCTTGCGTCGTGTCGCTTCAGAGAGACATTTTGCGCGCGTTAAAGCGGCTATTCATGTCGGAAGTTGAAGGCGCTGATCGTCCAGCGAGTCCGGCGAGCGGCGACGAGAACGAGTACGTCTTCGTGAGTCCTGTGAAGAAGGCCAGAGATATCTCGCACGCACGATACTCGTCGAGCGTAACTGAGCATGAAATAGCCGCCGCGACTCGCGATCACGACGAGATGTTTCCTAGGCGACTCGAAGGCCAGAAGCGCGGAAGTACGGAAACTAGTGAGGCTCATCACAGAAGTCTGTTAGTGCGACGTGACACGAACGCCCGAGTTGGACCGAACATAATCGAGAACTTCTTCTATCGCAACAATCGACGAGTGCGTCGGAAGCGTAAAACGGTGTTGTTAGCGGCAGGGAGTGTCACGGCGGTGAGAAAGCATAGTTCAAGTCGAGCGCGCGCCGGCGGCGTGAACGCCTCCATTATGAGTCGTAGTCGATTTGCGGGTGAATTCGTCGAAGCACGTCTACCGGCGATGCCGCCGTCTTTACCGCGTGTCAGCGACCATGCGCACACTCGATACCTTCCGCTTCCAAAGGATGTCGTCGTGCCGCAAAGCACGGTTCATGTGAATGGCGAAACGTTCGATGTACACATCTTGCCGGGGCTATTCTGGTCCGAATCGCCGACAAGTTTGCCGAGGCACGCGGATTCTGTGGAGGTCGATCCGCTCGGTGTATCTGCAGGAATCAAACTTTCACTGAAAACGAACACCGTGCGCGTTGACTCGTTCCCACAGCGCGAAGGCGAAACCGCGCATCGCATCGCGTGCGCGGTGCGCGACGCTGTTTGTACAGACGTCACCGCGGGCGCAACGTGGCCAAACGTATTGAAATACGACGTTCTCTCGGGCGAACGAGGCGATCGAAGCGATATGTGTTCGTTGGACATAATGGCTGTTCGTCCGGATGCGAAAACACCTTCCGAAGTTGAGTATCTGTTCAAGGCCTCGTCGATACCGATTCACGTCAAGCTCGATCAACGCGTCTTGAAGCTCGCGCTCGATGTCTTTGCCGACGACTCTGATGACTCTTCTCATGTCGCATCACCGCCACGTGAAGAGTCGATATACTTTCAAAAGATTGAGATCGATCGGCTTTCGCTTCGTTTGGACTATTGCGGTCGTCAAGTTGACATTGACTCGCTGCGGTCTGGAAACTTGCTCGAGGCGCTGAATCTCGTGCCTTGGGACGGGGTCCTTCTCGACATCCAGCCGCTTCGGCTTACCGGAATCGCTGGTGTAGTCCCGGTTGTGCAAACTGCCGTAAATGCATGGCTTGATGACATTACGCGCACACAAGCACACAAGTTTGTGCAAAGTGTGAAGCCAATCAAATCGGCGACCAACATCGGCCGTCGAGCCGCCGGTCTGGTGTCCAAACCTCTGGAGTTTCATCGAAACAACAGACGCGGCGGTGTTGTCGCTGGGTTCGCTCTCGGCGTCGCTTCTTTCGTTAAAGAGGTGTCACTATCATCGATCGAACTCGGCGCTTTCGCCGCGGGTCAATCCGCTGCCCTTCTCGCCGCCGCCGAAGGAATGATAGTGGACGCCGAACGCGAAATCGAAGATGTCTCTTCGCCGACGAACGTCTTTCACGGGCTCTCCCTCGCCAGTAAAACCGCGTGGCGCGGCGCACGTCGCGCCACCGACGCACTCGTCGTCGAGCCCATCCGAGATTACGCCACCGGCGATGTCACGTCGTCTGCCGCGCTCCTCGGCGCCGTTCGCAAGGTTCCCTACGCCGCCGTCACCGGCGCCAAAGGTTTCACCAAAGCCGTCGATCACGCCCTCTCCGGCGCGGTCGCCTCGTTCCGTCCACCTTCGCGCGACGCCGACGCATCGTGCGACGCCGATGATTTCCCTTAGCCCTCTCCGTCAGTCGCCACTCCCGCTCGTGTGATTGCACGCATTCATTCCTTCGTTCTCGCGCCTCGCGCGCGCGCTCGAATCTGCACAGGTTATCCCTCGCGCGCGCGCCCGCGCGGGTCGCCACTCCACGCCTCGCGCGCCGCCGCTCGACGACGGCGCATCGAACGACGACGACGACGATGCTCGCGCGCGCACCCCTCGCGCTCGCCCCGCGCGCGCCCGCGGTCGACGCGCGACGCGCGACCGCGACGTCGTCCCGCGCGGCGACCGCGCACGCGCGACCGCGATGCGGCGCTGCGACGCTGTCGAAACCGCGCGACGCCGCGCGCGACGTGCGACAGCGCGCGTACGCGAAACAACCGCCGGCGAGCGGGACGTTCGACCCGCTGGGGCTGCTGGACGTCGAGCGAGGCGACGACGGGGTCTTCGCGCCGGCGTTCGGCTGGACCAAGCCGAGCGCGACGCGCGCGATGTCGAGCGGACGAAGCGGAGGACCGAGCGGCGACGCGAAGATGGGAGATTTTTTTGGTGGGAAGTTGCCGGGGAAGATTGCGACGATTTTCGCGCTGTTGGTGCTGTCGCGAGTGGGGACGTACATTCCGATCAGCGGCGTCGATAGGGCGGCGTTCGCGGAGTCGCTCGCGGGAGGAGGGGGGATGATGGCGTACGCCGATACGCTCACGGGAGGGAGCATCTCTAAGCTTGGGATTTTTTCGCTCGGGATCGTGCCGTACATTAACTCGAGCATCATCTTTCAGTTGCTGGGGAGCGTGTTTCCAGAGTTGAAAAAGTTGCAAAAGGAAGAGGGCGAGGCGGGACGGCGCAAATTTCAACAGTATCAAAGGTGCGTCGAGTAGTTGTCGGTCGAGTAAATGCGATGCGATGCGCGTAAGCGGTGATGTGACCTTTTAGGTCTCGTTCGATTGAGCTTCGGCGCGTTACGACGCGTCGATGGCCTGAAAAGAATAACGGAAACTGAGCTACGCGACACGAGCACGCGTTTTTTATTCGACCATGAATGGAGACTGACAGAGACTGTGTTTCTTATTTTGTAGGTACGGCGCGCTTGGATTTGCCATCGTCCAAGCCGTGGGTCAGTGCTTGTACGTGCGCCCTTTCGTCGAGGATTTCACGCCGATTTGGTTGTTTGAACAAAGCTGCGCGCTGACCGCCGGCGCCATGATTCTCATGTACATCGGCGAGCTTTTGAACGAAATCAAACTCGGTAACGGGACGTCTTTATTGATTTTTGCCAACATCGTCAGTGCTTTGCCGTCTTCCGTGGGTCAAACGGTGTCAATGGCTCAAGAAAAAGGTGACTCGTCTGTGCTCGCGGTGTTTTTCGGCGCTTTCGCGCTCACGACGTTGGGAATCGTGTACGTTCAAGAGGCTGAACGTAAGATTCCGATGAACTATAGCACGCGATTCAACGCTGGTGGTTTGGCTAAGTCATCATACCTGCCGTTCAAAGTGAACAGCGCCGGGGTGATGCCGATTATTTTTGCTTCTTCTTTGCTCGCGTTGCCCGCGACGCTCACGCGCTTCACGGACAACGGCGCCGTGCTCGGCGTGGCGCGGTTCCTTAGCCCTGGTGGTGGTGCCGGCTACGTCCCGGTGAACGTCGCTATGATTTGCTTCTTCAATTACTTTTACACCTTCCTCCAACTCGAGCCGAAGGATGTCGCAGATCAGCTCAAGCGCCAGGGCGCCTCCATCCCGGGCGTTCGTCCCGGCGCCGCGACACGCGATTACATCACTCGGGTCTTGGAGCGTTTGTCGGTTTTAGGAAGCGTATTCTTGGGAGCGCTCGCCTTGACTCCGGGTGCGGTAGAGCAAATTACCGGCTTGCAAACTTTCCGCGGTTTTGCGGGCACTTCCTTGTTGATTCTCGTAGGCGTCGCCACGGATTCCGCTCGCAAGGTACGATCCGAGCTCGTCATGGAATCGTACGATACGAAGCTGGATGAGTTCTACTCGTCCAAGCCGAAGAAGTAGAATAAGTGTGATATTAACGAATGGATTACAACACGTCTAACACGTCTAATAGCGTCCTCGACCTCTTCCGCCGCCTCTACCGCCGAAACGACCTCCCGGCGACCCTCGTCCTCGCCCGCCAAACCTTCCTCCTCCCGGAGAGCGACCGCCGCCGCCATAGTTGCCGCCACGTCCACCAAAACGACCGCCGCCACCGCCACCGCCGCCACGTCCACCGCCGCCATAGCCTCCGCCACCACCGCCGGATTGCGGCCGCTGACTCAGCTCTGGTAATTCTTCACACGCGGTGATGGACACGGCAGACTTGCCGCTCGATGCGGGTTCGGACAAGGCGCAAAACTTATCGGCGAGCTCAGAGGGCACGTCGAAGACCGCAGCCATATTGTCCACGCTCAATGTTAAGCGACGAAGCTGCAAATCGTTTTCGTCCATGCGTTGACGCAAGAAGTTCCACACGTACGTCGGCGTTCTGATTTGCGTCTCGCCCGCGGTGAACAACAGCGTCGTCTGGCCCGAGTGAGAAGTCAACAACGACCGTTGTCTCAGCTCGCCGTGGCCGGCGAGCTTGGCGATCGCCATGGCGAGCACCTCAACCGGATCGCGACCTTCCTCACTATCGCTATCTTCGCCCTCGAGTAAGTCTCGGGCGACGTCCATGAAGAGCTTTGCGGCGCCCTTGTGCACCTTGCGGATTTGCTCTCCCGCAATTTTTCCCGCCGCCTTTGCCATCTCCGCCGGTTGCGGCGGTCCGATGCGAACAAACTTGAATCCGCCTTTTCGTTCGATGTTCGGTACGGCCCATTCGGAACGCGGCGTGCACAGCGTGACACTAATGCCAGTGGCCCCAGCGCGTCCCGTGCGACCCGAGCGGTGAATGTACGTCTCGGCGTCCTTCGGCGGTTCGCACTGAATCACGAGCTCGACGCCGGTGATGTCTAAACCTCGCGCCGCCACGTCGGTGGCGACCAAGACTTGGAACTTATCTTCTCGAAAACCAGCCAAGACGACTTCGCGCTGACCTTGGCTGACGTCGCCGTGAAGCGCCTTCGCACCCTTCGGGATTTCCTTTTGCAAGTTGTCGCAGAGCTCGCCGCAGTCGCGCTTGGTATCGCAGAACACGATGACGCGTCCGCCGCCCGGGGCCTTGGAACGAATGACGTCGCAGACGAGGTCGACGCGATCGCTCCATTGACAAGGTAATAGCATGTGCTGGACGGCCCCGCTCGCCTTTTGCTTTTGGTCGCCGACCAGATCGACCGTGGCGTAGTCTGGCTTTAAGAAACGTTTCGCGATGTCCTTCACCCACGGGGGCAAGGTGGCCGAGAAAAGCAGTGTCTGAACGTCTCCGGAGCTCTTCAAGATCAACTCGACGTCGTCCACGAATCCCATGTTCAACATCTCGTCGGCTTCATCGAGCACCCTGAATTTGAGCTTGTCCATCATCAACGTCTTGCGCTCCAAATGATCCTTCATGCGTCCGGGAGTACCGATGACGATGTCGCACCCGCCGCGTAAACCCATCTCTTGCTCGCGATACGGCGTCCCACCGTACACACAGACGGACTTAAACCCGAAAGAGTTTCCTATCCAGTCAAAGTCGGCGAACACCTGTTTCGCGAGTTCGCGCGTCGGCGCCAGCACCACGCACATCGGCCGACGACCTTGTACGCGGCGCCCGTTCGCCGGCATGGGCGAAATCTTCGCCATCTCCTCGACGATCGGCAAAACGAACGCCAACGTCTTCCCACACCCCGTGCGCGCGCGTCCGACCACGTCCTTACCACTCAGCGCGATCTCCAGCGTCTCGGCTTGAATGGCGAAGAGCGCGTCGAATCCCTTCTTCCGCAGCGTCGCCTTCACCGGCTCGCTCAGCGCGAAATTATCCAGCGCCAACGGGTTCGGCTCTTCGGGCTCGGGCGTCCCCACCTCGACCGCATCTTCACCCTCGACGTCCTCCCTCGCCTCGCTCGTCGACTTCTTCCTCTTCTTCTTCTTCTCCGTCGTCTCCCGCGAATCCGAATCCTCCTGCGCGCGCGACCCGTCGTCGGCGTCCGTCGTCAGTCTTCCCTCCCTCTCCCGTCGCTTTCGCGCGCCCATCGACGCGATCGCGCGCGCGCGTTCGTCCGCGTTCCCTTCGTCCGCGTCTCTCGTCGTCGTCGTCTTTCGTCGCCGCTCGCACCGTCTTCCGCTTCTTCTTCGTCGTCGTCGTCGCCGCCGCCTCGAGCGCTCTCTTGTCCCGCTTCTCGCGCTTCTCGCGCTTCTTGTCCTCCTTGGCGTCCTTGGTCTTCCCCATGCCGCCGGTCGCGCGTCGTCGACGGACGACGTCGCGTCGCGGTGTGCGTCGCGTCGCGTCCGTCGTCCGTCGTCCGTCGTCGCGTCGTCGTCGGTTCGCCGCCGTCGGTTCGCCGCCGTCGGCGGCGCGTGTTCGCGCGCGACGCGCGGGCTGGACAAAACGCATTCGCGATTTCTGTACACATGGTTCTAAATAATGTTAAATATGTAGAAAACTCGACGAGAATGAGTGCCATGGCACTCGCCATGGCACCCATGCGAGGCGACGTCGCGCCGGCGCGACGGCTCGTATCCTCCCCGGACGCGTCGGTTGGCGCGCATAGATTGATTCATTCGTCGACGCGCGTGGGATACCTACCGATGGCGAATACCGACGGCGCGGATGACGACGAAAGACGCGGCGACGCGGCGCGCGCGCGTGCGGGCGCGAACGCGCGCGCGGTCGGGTGGGATCGCGCGCGGGTGGCGCGCGAGCGCGACGTGCGACGGATGGAGATTGACCCCGCGATGCGGCCGAACGTGGCGCCCGCGGGCGCGGCGGAGGACGGCGACGAGGACGACGAGGGCGGAGAGGGAGGGACGGAGGACGCGCGAGGGCGCGCGACGGGAGAGGACGACGCGAACGACGCGAACCGCTAGGTTTTTACTGTTTTGATGCAACGACTTCGCCGTCCTTCTCGGCGGACGTTCTGGGAACGACGTGAAACGTTGGAAACTCCAAGACGGTCTTGCCTCTCAACGCGCTCGCGATGGTATCGCGTAAATCGATCGGGATCCAAACCTTGGCGTTGGCGGGGGTGTCGAACTTCTCCATCACGACGTCGAATCGGACGTCGCCGTCGCGCTCGGCGAGCTTGAACGGCGCCATCGACGCTTTATTCTCCACCGCCAACGTCATCTCCTTGACGTGCGCCGCGTACGCGTCGCGCAGCGCGCTGCTTTCCTCTACTTTTTCATCGATGCGCACGATGCGCTCGCTATTGATGTGAAACACCCACTCTAACCTCCACGACAACTCGTCTCTCTTGCGATGATGCGTCGTCGTGTTCGACCGTCGCCGCGCCATGCCGTTCGCCATGAATCGCACCTCGACCCCGCGCTCGGCGCATTTCGCTTTCAACGCATCCATCGCTCGCTGCGCCTGACTCATCGCGCCGTTTCCCCTACCTCTCCCGCGTCCTCCGCCGCCGCGTCCGCCTTTTCGATTCGCGTCGCCGCCGACGTCCTCGTCCCCGAACGTCGGCCGCCACCGCTTCGCCCGCTCGCCCTCCGCCCCCACCTCCTCCAAGAATCGATAATCCCGCACGACGTCCGCGTCTCCGAACTCGCGAATGTCCACGAACGCCGCGCGATTCCGCTTCCCATCGCACGCGTGCGTCGTTTTGTGCCTTCGCACGCACTCCAATCCGCACGACCGTCGCGCGCATCCCGGGCACGTGTACTTGCTCGGACCCCTCCCGCACGTCGCGCACGCGTCGTCGCCGCGCGCGCCGTCGCGCCGGGACGCCATGACGCGCGTCGCGGCGCGAAGTGTCGCCACTCGCGCGCGCGGCGTCGATTCGATTCGGTTCGTTCGGCGCGTTCGGCTCGCGCGACTCGCGCGCGCGCGATGAACGAGGAGGGCTCGCTCATGGCCGTCATCGGCGACGAGGACACCGTCACCGGCTTTCTGCTCGCGGGCGTGGGACACATCGACGAGAGACAGCGCGCGAATTACCTCATCGTCGGCGAGCGCACGACGGAGAGCGAGATCGCGGACGCGTTCAAGGCGTTCACGACGCAGAGGGACGACATCGCGGTGGTGCTCATCACGCAGGTCGTGGCGGATAGGATACGGTTTCTCGTCGAGGCGCACGCGAGGGCGATCCCGAGCGTGTTGGAGATTCCAGACAAGGAGAACCCGTACAGGCCCGAGGCGGATTCCGTTCTGGCGCGCGTGTCGCATCTTTTAGGAGGCGAGGGCGGGGCGTGAGGCGCGCGAGAGAGAGGTGATGTAGATTGTAGTTTCTAATAGTCGACGCGCGCGGAGACGCGATGCGCCGAAAATGATTTGATGAAGAATTCCTTCGCGTTAATATTGCAGGCTTCTTCGTCGCTCGTGCTAGAACGAGCGACGCGTCGGCGTCCTAAATCGGGAGTTGAATCTAAGCTTACTTAACGACAACCTCCTTCTCCGCGATGCGCTCGTACACTTCACGCACCTTGAGGCCAACGATGGTCTGGAAGAAACCGGTACCGTTGTTGGAGCCCGGGCCGTTTTGGTACTTGAGCATTTGTTGCGTGATCTCGCCGTAGAACTTCGTGGAGGTGTTCGACAAGTGGGATTCGACGTAGATGAGCTCTTCGAGCTTGTCGAATTGACCGTCCATTTCGAGCACGGTGACTTCCTTGCCGTAGAAGGTGTCCGGACCGTAGAAGAACTTGATGCCCGGGTAGGAGCACGTCAACTTACGGCCGCACGGGATCCAAGAGATGGTGGAACCTTCGTCGAACAAGAACGGAGCGTCGAAGTTTTCGAGGCCTTCCTTCATGATCATGCGCACGCGCAAGATCTTACCCTCGTTGTCATCCGGGATGAGCTGGGTCGGGAGCACTTGGATGATGACATCGGAGAACTCCTTTTGCGGGTCGACGAAGGCGTCGAAATCCGGCTTGCGCGCTTCGATGGACGCCTTGATGGACTCAAGGGAGTGACCACGCTCCGCCATGTCGCGTTGGATCTTCCACGCGAACTTCACTTCGTCGGAGATGTCCAAGTAGATCTTGAAGTCGAACATGTCGCGCACGCGGGTGTCCGCGAACGGGTGAAGACCTTCGAGGATGAGAACCTCCGGGGACTCGATCTTCTCCGCCGGGTCGAAGACACCGGTGACGTGGTTGTAGATCGGCTTATCCACGGACTTGCCTTCCTTGAGCGCCTTAACTTGTTCGTACATCAAGTCTGCGTCATCGCGTAAACGTTCACGCGCGTTCATCGTCAGTCATTCGTCTCGATCGCGTCCCGATCGCGTCTCGCGCGTTGTGGATAACACGCGATCGTCTCGCGTTTCGCCTCGCATCACTCCCATCGCAACGCACCAAAGTTTTGCTCCTTGAGGTTCAACGCCGTCAAACCGCTATCCTTGCGTCCTTGCCTGTCGTTCAAGTGGTAATCATCCAAGCAAAGCACCGTCGTCGTGTCCGAAATCAGCGTGTTCGAGTCCGGGTTCCCACCCTCGGGCGGCGTCGCCTTGCCGCCGAACAGCGACGTCATGCGTCGCATGAACGTCGACTTGCCGCATCCGGAGTCCGCGGCCAAACCGATGATAACCGGACCATCGCGTTTCGCCTGCGTGACGACGCGCGCGCTGCGCGCCTTCGGCGCCGTCGCGCGCTTTTGCGCGGCGACGGGGCGCGCGCGCACCGCGGTCGCGAATCCGAGCGCGGAAGCCATCGTGTTTGGAGAGGTTTTGTGCGTGCGCGACTGAGGTCGAGGACGGTTCTTCGAGAAGAACGCGTGCGAGTTTTTGTTTAGACGTTCGGCGCGTGCGTGCGTCGAAGAGTGCCGCGTGGGGAGGCGCGGACGCGCGCCGAGCGCGCGCGCGGGCGATCGGGGTGGATAGGGGCGGGCGCGCGCGCGCGAAAAGGGCAAACTCGCGCGATTCACCGTACGCAAGGGCGCGATCGCACTATGTGATTTCGCGGCGATGTCGATGCGCTAAAAACGCGGGAGGGGGTACCGGCGAGTCGTGAACCGAATCTGACTTTTTTAGCCTGGTCGGTCGCCGGTTTGGGTCGTCGGTCGGTGGGTCGGTCGGTCGGTCGGTCGGTCGGTCGGTCGCCTCGCGCTTCGTCGGCTCGCGTGCTACGATGGTTACAATAAATAAATAGATGCTGAGGTGGTAAATGGTGCGCGCGACGGGATCACGCGCGTAAGGTTTCGGCCCAACGCAATAACGCGGCGTTGGATTCGGTCGGGGCGTCGTCGTGCGGGCAGTGACCGCCGAGGACGGGAGAGTACACGGCGTTGGGCTTGATCTCGCGAATGCGCGCTGCCTTGGTCGGGGTCATCCAAGGATCTTTCTCGCCCCAAAGGAGCATTAAGTCGCCGTCGTAATCGGCCAAGAGGTCGCCGGCTTTGACTTTGGTGCGCGAACCGGCGAGGGAGAGCTGATAAAACGTTTTGATCGCGCCCGGGTCTTGCGCCGCGAGATCGATCGAGCGGACGAGGTCGTCGTCGACGTCGAACTCGTACACTTGGTTCAAAATCTGCCTGATGCGGAATTTGGTGGAGTAGAAGATGGCCGTCGCCACGGCGCGACTGAACGTCTCGCGAAGCTTGTCCGCGAACGAATCAGCCGACTTACCGTCGATTTCTTTCGCGTCGCCCACCGCGCGTTGCGCTAACGTCTTCTTCTCCGGCCCCGGTGCGGCGTCTGGTTCAAAGTTACCCGCGGAGTTCACCAAACACAATCCCTTGCACGCCTGCGGCTGCGTGCTCGCGGCGAACAACGCCGCCAACGCTCCAATCGAGTTCCCGACAATGATCGTCTTATCCGTCTCCGATGCCCCAGCGACTTCTTTCGTGAAATCGACAACCTGTTGGCCCCAGAACTCCATGCAATACTCCTCCTCCACCTTGGGCGACCAACCGTATCCCAACATGCACAGCGCGTACACGCGATATCCCGCGCGCGCGAGCGCGGGAATCGTGTACCTCCAGTGATAGCTGTGCGCCCCGAACCCGTGCACCAATGTCACGATCGGTCCATCGTTATCCTCTCCCGCGGAGATGTAATTACACGCGTACCCTCGCCAATTCCACGTGTTCCATCCCGACTCCCGAAGCTTCACGCGTTCGACGCCTCGCGCGTCCGTCTCGAGCTCCAACGCCCCGCGCGCGGAGATCGAGTCCATCGTCGACGCGCGCGCGCGCACGCGCGATCGCATCGTCCCATCCTCGCGTCTCGTCGTCGTCGATCGCGTCGCCACGCGGCGTCCCGTCGACGCCTCGGCCGTCGTCGTCGTCATCGGCATCGTCATCTTCAACGTCGTCGCGCGTCGCGCGCTCGATCGCGCGCGCGTTCGCGCGACCGCGGGCGCGCGCGTCGTCATCGTCGTCGTCGTGGCTCGCATGCCGGCCACCGTCGTCGCCGCGCGACGTCTCTTTGTGCCGACGTGGACGTGGACTCGCGCGATTATTCTCGACACTTCGCGTCGCGCTCGACGAACGACGACCGACTCGCGAACGACCCGCGAACGATGGAACGCGCGACGACGAGATGCGCGAACGCGCTCGCGATGCGCCGCACCTGCGCGTCGATGCGCGCGAGCGCGAAGAGCGCGCGACGCGCGACGACGAAACCCGCGCGGGCGGGGACGATTCGCTGCGGTGCGGTGCAAAAGATGAACGCCGAGGAGCTGGAGATCGCGATGGCGAACCGCGATCGACCGATGGTGATTGATTTCTACGCCACGTGGTGCGGGCCGTGCGTGCTGATGTCGAGCGAGCTGGAGAAGGTGCAGGAACAGCTCGGGGACAAGGTGCAGTGCGTGAAGGTGGACACGGACGAGGAGAGCGATTTGGCGACGCAGTTGCAGATTCAAGGCTTGCCCACGCTGGTGTTCGTGAGCACGGACTCGTCCAAACCCGCGCTGCGCACGGAAGGGATGCTGCCGGCGGAGACGGTGATTTCAGTCATCGAAAATGAACTTTAAGAGCGGTGGCGAGAACGCGACGACGAATCGAAACGCCGACTGCGCGACGCGCGACGCATCAATAGCTTTTTTTGGAACGCGCGAGCTGCATGCACTAGAATATCTAATCATCACACATCTAATTACAATCACCAGCCGTACTTGCGTCGATTCGTCGCGCGCGTTTGATTCGCCTTGAGACCGGCTTCGAGGATGCGCGATTCCTCAACCTTGGCCTCGTGCAGTAACGACGTGAGCTGATGCTTATGCTTCGCCGTTGCGCTGGTCTGCGTGGTATGAATGTTCGATAGCGCGCCTTCGTGCTGGATGATAGCCGCCCCCGGGCGTTGAGGCGCTTTGCGCAAGTCGTCCGCGGAGATCGTCATAATCTCAATATCGCGACCGTGTCGCTCGCGCTCCACCTTGGCCGCCGCCGCGAGCGCTTGATCGACAAAGTCTCCCGAGCTGAGATTTGCACGTGTCTGCTCCGCGTCGTCACTCACCGCGTACGCGTCTGCGGCGTATACGTGCGCGTCGCGATTGACGTATTCGCCGTCGTCGTCCACCGCGTACATCGACGCCGCGTGCGCGCTCGGACCCGCCTCCTCGTCCTCATCCTCGTCCTCGTCCTCGTCGTGCCCCCGCGCGACTGAGTCTTCGCCACCGTCACCTAAATCCAGCATCACGCCGCCGCCGCCACCGCCGAGACCGCCGCCGCCGCCCCCCAACGCGCGTTTAGGCTTGGGCAACGCCGCCGCCAGGCTCCCTATTTTCCCACCGCTCGCCTCCGCGTTCGCTCCCGCGCGTCGCGCGCGCTTCGCCGCGTGATCGTCTGAATCGCTGTCGTCGTCGTCCTCGAGCGCGCGCGCGAGCGCGGGCGCTGGAATCGTCACCACGCGTCGCGCGCCGCCGGGTTTCGGGAGATTTCCAAAGCTCGGTTTCTGCGCCGCCGCTGGGCGCGGGGCGTCGACGCGCGCCTCGCGCGCGCGCGGCGCCGGCGAGGGTTCTCGTTCCTGCGCATCGTCGTCGCTGGACGACCCGTACGCGTCGAGTCCGAGCATGGCTGACGCGTCGAGGTGTGCGTCTCGGTCGTCTACGCTGGCTAGCACGTCGTTACAAATGAAGTGAACTACTCGCACACGATGTTCGAGCCGAACGAACCCAAGCCGCCCGCGCGAGAGCACGACTTGACGTCCAAGAGTTCGATGTCGAAGACCTCCCACTGCTTGGCCGAGAAAAACGTGGCGGGACCGGTGGGCGGGCCGAGCTCGGGCGGGACGATGATTCTGCGCTTGCCTCCCGGTCGCATATCCTTGATCCCGAGTTCGAAACCAGGAATCATGCCGTTGATCCCCAAACGCGTGCTCGCGGGCGCGCCGCGACGGTACGTACTGTCGATCGTCCCGCCGTTCTCGTTGTACGCGACGTAATTGAAAGTACACTCTTGATTATCCTTCGGCGACTCGCCCTCGCCTATCAAGTAATCCTTCACGATGAGCCCGTCTTCGCGAACGGTGTAATCATTCCCATGAATCACTTTAACGTCGTAACCTTCGCGCAAGAACGCCGGAAAATCAACCGGGGCGTTGTTGTACGTCTTGATGCGCGTGTTATTGAGCAAAGCCTTCGTGTCCACCTTGGTCGAGCTCTCCGTGACGCGAGGCGGCGCCGGTTTCGGCGCCGCCGGTTTCGACACCGCTTCCGGCCCCGGCGCCGCCTCCGGCGCCGCCGCCGCGCCTCTCACCGCTTCATCTCTCACCGTTTCGTCCTTCGCCGCCTCCGTCTCCGTCGACACGCCGGGTTTCGCGCGCCCCTCATCCGTCGTCGTCGCCGCCGTCCCGCTCGTCTTGACTCTATCCAAAACTCTCGCCCCGTCGTTCCGCGCGAACGGATCGTCGTCGAACGTCGACGACGCCGCGCGCGCGCTCGGCGCGCGCACCGCACCGAGGTCGATCGTCACCGCGCGCGCGAGCGCGAGCGACGCCGCGAGCGCGCGTCGGCGCGTCGTCGTCGTCGGTCGATCGCCGCTGCCGCTGCCGTCGACGTCTTCGCTCGACGCCGCGCGTCGCGTCGGCGCGCGCGCGGCGCCGCGCGCGCGCGAGGACGCGTCGGCGCGCGCTCGCGCGCGCTCGCGCGGCGCGACGCCGCGCGCGACGCAGCGCGTCGTCGCCATGCGTCGAGTCGCGCAATGCGGAACGTCAGTCGACGACGCGCGCGCGCGCGAACGCCGTCGCCGCCGCGCGCGACATGCCGCCGCGCGACGACGGCGGGGACGCCGACGACGCGACGGACGTCGAACGCGCGCTCATCGCGCGCCTGCCGCCGTTCCTTAGGCGCGCGCGCGCCGAGGACGTCGCGCGCGTGGCGACCGAGGTGTTCGGCATCGGCGCGAAAGTCGCGCCGCTGACGTCGATCGAGGACGTCGTGCGGCTGTTGGTGCGGTGCGAAACGTGCGGGAGGGTGGTGCTCGAGGACGGGCTCGTGACGCACGCGCTGAGGAGATGCGATGGGGGGGCGGCGGCGCGCGACGCGAACGCGAACGCGAGCGCGAGCGCGAAGAACAAGGCGAACGCGACGAGCGAACGCGGCGGAGGCGCGACGGGCGAGAGGAAAGCGGTTGGAAGGGCTGATAGGGGAATGGGAAGAACGGGTGCGGGCGGCGTTGGACGCGGGGCGAAGCTTGGAGGACGAGAGTCGAGAACGCGCGAGCCGAACTACGGGAAACCAAAACCGCTCGCGACGAGAGTAGACGTGCGGGCAATGCGTCGCGTGCGCGACGCCACCGTGTTCGCGGCGATGTACCACGCAGACTTGCAAACCGCCGCCGACGACGGGCAGCTTCCTGGGAAAAGAGTCAAGTTGCCGTCGACGACGCCTCGCGAGCCTTAGAGCGGTAGTATTCGGCGTCTATATGTATTAATGTATTCATAGCGTTTGGTAGAGTTTACATCGTCGTTGGCTACAGCGGTCGGAGCGTCAATAATCTATACGGGTCGTCTAACAGGGCGTGCGGCGTCTCCTTGGCTCGCAAAAAAACATTCGCATTAGGAAGCGACGCGGATACAATGTCCACGACAAAGTATCTGCGCGCTGCGAGAACGAATCGTGCGAAGACTTCGGCGTTATTCGTGCGCAACGTTTGAACGATGTAACACACTCCTCCTGGCTTTAGACGCAAACGAAGTGCCGCGAGCAAGCTCTCTTCCTGGCTTGAAAAGTACAACAAGTCGGAGCCGATGACGATGTCGAAGACATCCGTTGGCGCCATTGGCGCCGCGAAGCCAGCGCCCTCGTTCTCAAAAACTCCCACGTTCGACCAATGTCTGACGCGCCCAGGAATCTCTCCGAGTCGTCGAGCCTCAAGGATTTCAAAATCCTCCTCCCACAAGTGACGCCGAAGTTTGACGTTTCCCGCAAACGATCCACCACCTGGTCGCTTCGCGACTAAATTCTCGTAACACGCGAGCGTCTTTTCTAAGTTACGCATTGTTTGCGGACCGCAGTCGGCGATGATGCAATCCGCGCCGCACGCCGCGGCGTAAAACCCACACGCTCCGCAACCCGCGCCGACTTCCAAAATAGTGCGGCCTCGCAGCGTCCCCGCGTTCGCTCTCAACCAGTCGCACAGAATCAGCGCCGCGTTCCAAACCACCGTTCCGAGCTCGCACTTGTGAATTTGCGCTACCGTCAACACGCCGAGCTCATTCGGCAGCGTCAACGCGTATTTCGACGCGTTGACGTCTCCGCGCGGCGCCGTCGTGGTCGCCGGTGCCGCGTCGATATCCACGTTCACCGCGTCAAGTTCGGCTCGAGCGAATTTTGCCGCGCTCGTGGACGGTTTCGCGCGCACCTCGCCTTCGCTGTCCGACGTCCACGCATCGTTCAAGTTCAATCGCCACGTGTCGTCGTCGGAGTCGACCTCCATCTCGCGCCGAGTCCGGTTCTCTCGACTCGGGGCTCGATGCGTCGTGACTTTTCGTCTGACGATACTGAATACCCATATAGACGGCCACTCGAGGATAGGAGGTTATTTGGCGACTGGAGGCGACTGCCCCAGCTCGTCGCGCTAGAACTAATGCACTAAAGTTACATATACTCACTTGAACAGGCTGGCTATGATGCCGTTCGTAAACACGCCGTAGGGATCGAGGTACTTGCGGGCGGCGTTGAACTCCTTCACCGGGTAGTGCTCGCGGAGCTTGGTTCGCGTCTTATCGAGTCGGCGAATGTCCTCGGGAACCTCGATCTTTGCCCAGTGTGTGCGGAGTTCGTACTTGTCGCCGAGCGCGTCGAACTCTTTGTAGCCGTACTCCGTGAAAGCATTGGTGATGGCTTCGCGTTCGGCTTCAACCGTGGTGGGGAGGTACATGATTATGCCGACCCACGAGTGAAGCGAATTCGGCGACCCGGCAGAGGGCGACATCGGCGACGAGCTCCCGCTCGTCCAACGTTGCTCGATCGGCGCATGTGCAGGGATTTGATTCTCCACGATCAGTCGTCGGAGATCGCGCATGAATCGCAAGTCGGCGCGAAGCGGTGCGTCGCTCGCGGGCGGTGTCGATTCCAACTCGCCCGCCGGAAACGCGACTTCGAGCACGTGCTGCTGTCCACCGCAATCAAAACCGAGTATTTGATCGCTCCAGTCGACTCGCGTCCCCGTGCTCCGCTTCCAAAACTCTGCTTCCGCGGCGTTCACTCGCTTGACGTGCTCGAAGTCTAAAGGATTCACCTTAAGCAGTTCGTCGCGAAGTTGTCCAAAGCCCATGTTCTCCGGATTCACGTCTGGCGCGACTTCTTTGAGCAAACGCACGAGCGGTTCGACGCGCTTCTTCTCCGACATTCCCGATCTAATCCAAGGCTCTCGCTCGCCAGGTTTCAACGGATTACTGGCGACGACCACCACGGTCTCTGTGTGTGGAATCCACATGTACCGAATGTGTTGATACTCGCGCAGCCATTTTTCGTGATTCTTTTCGATCTCCCCTGGTGTTGCCGTCCACGTGTTTTCCACTAATTTATGCGCGTCTACGCACTTTATCGTAAGCTCCGTCACCGCACCGAGCGCGCCGATACCACATTTTGCTAATTTAAACAACTCTGGCTCGCTCGTCGCCGACAACGTCAGCGTTCCGCGCGCCGGCGTCACGAGTTTCATCTCCACCACCGTTTCATCCACGGGCGGAATCCTCGCCCCCGTGCCGTGCGCGCCGACTTGCGTGAACCCACCCATCTGTTGTTCTCGAATGCTCGCGTAGTTTTGCAGCGTCAACCCGTGCGGACGCAACGCCTCGACGACTTCCCGCACCCTCGCGCCCGCCTGCACGCGCAACAGTTTCTTCTCCGCGTCCACCTCCAGCACCTCGTCCAGGAGCGCCATCGACAGCATCCCGCGCTCCTCAAACGCCACCCCATTCGGGCTCAGCGCGCTTCCGCACGGGCGCAGCTTCCGATGCTTCCCGCTTCGCACCGCGCGCTCGAGCGCCTCCGCGCTCTCCGGCGTCAGCACCTTTTCGCACTCCACCCGCTTCGTCCCGCTCCAGTTCTCCACCGTCGCCCGCTCGCGCTCGACGTCGTCTTCCTCGCTCGCGCTCAGGTGCGTCCACGCGACGTACGCGGACGCCGCGACGAACAGCGCGCCGCGCGCGGGCGTCGACCAGCCGCGTCGTCCCGGCGTTTGATTCTTTCCGCCGTCTCCCCGCGACGTCGCGCGCCGCGCGACGCCGCGACCGCCGAGAACGACGTACGGTTTCGAGCTCGTGGCGTACGACGCGCGCGCGAGGCGCGAGGCGACGTCGCGCGCGCGCGACATCGAATCCCGAACGCGCGGCGAAGTGCGGCGACCGCCGACGCGACGCGGCACTTCGCGTCGCGCGCGCGCGCTCGAACCGCGCGAACGAGTCGACGCGAACGCGCGCGTCATGGGAGGCGCGCCGTCGGCGGCGAAGCGCGGCGCCGCGCGCGAGGACGGCGACGCGAGGAGCGGCGGACCTACGCCGGCGGCGAACGAGGTCGAGGACGCGCGGATCGCGCTCGAGGCCGTCGACGTGCGCGAGCGCGCGAAAGAGGTGGACGATGACGCGCGCGCGAAAGAGCGCGCGGTCGAGGACGCGGGACGAGGGGTGAAGGACCCGCGAGGGGAGCGATTTAGCGTGACGACGGCGATCAACTACGCGAACGGGGCGCCGCACATGGGACACGCGTACGAATCCATCTCCACCGACGTCCTGGCGAGATACCATCGAGCGTACGGACGGCAGGTGTTGTTTCAAACGGGCTCGGACGAACACGGGCAGAAGATAGCGGAGGCGGCGGAGGAGAAGGGGATGGCGCCGTTGGCGTTCGTGGACACGCACGTGGCCGAGTTCCAAAACTTGAACAAACGATTGGACGTGTCGAACGATGTGTACAATCGCACGACGAGCGAAGCGCACAAGAAAGCGTGTGCAGAGCTGTTCAGACGCTCGAGAGATAACGGGGACATTTATTTGGACACGTACGAGGGGTGGTACAACGTGCGCGAGGAAACCTTTGTGACGGAGAGCGAAGCGCAGGCGAGCGGGTACAAAGACCCAGTCAGTGGGAAAGACTTGAAAAAGATGAAGGAAGAAAGTTACTTTTTCAAACAAAGCCGATATCAAAAACAGCTCATCGCGCACATTGAGTCGAATCCGGAGTTTATTCAGCCCTCGTCTCGACGAAACGAGATTTTGGCGCGCTTGCAAAACGACGATCTTCGAGATTTGTCTGTATCGCGCACGACGTTCGATTGGGGTATTCCAGTGCCCGATGCCCCAAAGCACGTCATGTACGTGTGGTTCGACGCGCTTACAAACTATCTCACCGGTACGGGGTGGCCTGAGGAGACTGAAAACAAAGATTTTTGGCCCGCAAGCGTGCACATCATCGGTAAAGACATCATCTGGTTTCACTGCGTCATCTGGCCGTGCATGCTGTGGAGCGCCGGATTGCCGCTTCCGAAGACGGTTTTCGGTCACGGTTTCGTGACCGCGGATGACGGACAAAAGATGAGCAAGTCGATCGGGAACGTCGTCGATCCGAACGACGTTTTGAAGAGGTTTTCGAGTGATACGTTCCGCTACTACTTGATGCGCTGCGGCGTTTACGGCGCGGACGTGCCTTTCAGTGAACCTGCGATGATCGCGATTCACAATGCTGATTTAGCCGACGTCATCGGAAACTTAGTGCACCGAGTCACGAACCTTTGCAAGAAGAATTGCGGAGGAATCATCCCGGATTGCGCCTCGGAGAATGTGTTTAGCGTCGGCGTGTTGCGAGCGAAATCTGAAGCCGCAATGTCTAGATTCAACATTCAAGGCGCGTGTGAACTCGCCATTGAAGCCATCAAGTGTACGAACAAGTACCTCACGGACTCCGCGCCGTGGGCAGTCAAGGGCGAAGGCGCGGAAGAGCGCAAGAGCGTCATCATCAAGAGCACTCTCGAGGCAGTGTACGTGGCGATGCACTTTTTGCAGCCTTACGTTCCAAAGGCATGCGGCTTGGTGTTTGAAAAGCTCGGTGTTCCGGCCGTGAAAATTTGGGAACTCAAGCCGTTCGGTGAAAACGTTCCCATCGGGGCGACGGTCGCCATCGGTGACGTTTTGTTTGCCAAATTTGAAGCCGAAAAGATTGAGGTGAAGAAGAAGGCGGCCCCCGTGCCCAAAGCGCAGCCAGTACCCTCCGATGCCCCCGTGGACGTCTCCCGTCTCGAGCTCGTCGTCGGCACCGTAAGAAGCGTGAAGCGCCACCCCGATGCGGACTCGTTGTACGTCGAAGAGATCGATCTCGGTGGCGATGCGCCCCGTCAAGTCGTGAGCGGACTAGTCAAGCACATCTCTGAAGACGATTTCACCGGTTTGCGCGTCGTGTGTGTGGCCAACATGAAACCCTCCAAAATGCGCGGCGTGGAATCTACCGCCATGGTTCTGTGTGGTACGAACGCCGAGGGCAAGACCGAACCCGTCGCGCCTCCCGCTGGCGCCGCCAACGGCGCGCGCGTCTCTTGCGAAGGTTTCGTCGGCGACGCCGACCCGACGCTCAATCCCAGGAAGAAAATTTTTGAAACCGTCAGCATCGACTTCTCTGTCACGCCCGAGGGCATCGCCGCGTACAAGGGCGTTCCATTCGCGTGCGCAGAAGGTCCGTGCACGCTACCGACGATCCGAGACGGGCTCATCAAGTAGAATTTTTTCAATGTCAAACGCGCCGAAAAGCCTCTATCCATCTTGCGATGTCCCGCACAGCGCCTCGCGCGACGTCGACCTCGTCGTCGATACCGCGCTCGATCATGCGTGCGGTTTCATCATCGTGCGCGTCCACGAGCGTCGATCGCGCGCCGCTCGCGCGCAGTCGCGGCGACGCGGCGCTTCAGCGGTCGCGACGTCATCGCGCGAGCGCCCGCGCAAACGTCCGCGCGGGCGCGCGCGCGGACCCGTTCGCGGACCCCGTGCCGCGGCGAACGGACGTTCCAGACGTCACGTGGCGAACGACGGTGGAGATCGGCGCCGGCAAGCGAAGCGACGCGTTCGAGGGCGACGCGCTGGAGATTCGGGCCTTTGGAGGCGAAGACGTCGGCGAGGTCGCCAAACTGTTGCTCGAGAGCGGCATGCAGGGGTTTCCCACCGAGAGACGGACGCTTGAGGTATATTTGACGAACGCCATCGGTGCGTTTCCGTACGGGACGTACTTGGTCGGGACGTTGAGGGGCGAAATCGTCGCGACGGTCGGGGTGTCGTTTACGCAGGAGACGCGTAGAAAGTTTTCGTCGCTCGCACCGCCGAGTGATGGGGGGTACTTGTCGGATTTGACCGTTGCCGTCGATAAGCGAGGAGCTGGACTCGGCGCCGCCATGCTCAAAGGGGCGGAGAGTTTCGCGCGCGCGATGAAGAGCGAGGAGATGTGGTTGCACGTCGCGTTGAAGAAGCCGGGCGTCATCGCGTTGTATAAGGATCACGGATACACGCTCGGTGGGGTCGATCCGGGATTATTCGGCTGGCGTGGTCGGCTGTTGCTGAAGCGTAAAATGTCGATTGATTGATTATTGCGTTCAGTTTAGAAAAAATTAGCGAGCACTTGCAAATCGACTATGGCGATTGATTCACACGCTTCCATTCTTTCAGTCGTTCTTCTTCGTGCGCCAACTCGTCACGTCGAGCCATATTTTTCGCTCTCGTGACGTGTGCTCCGCCTGTGAAATCATAAATCGTCATTTTCGTGCCACTCACGACGTGCTGCTCCGTTTGAAAGTTGTTCAAAGCCTTGGTGCGTTTTTCCGCAACGATTTGCTTCATGACGTCGGCATGTTCGGCCCACACTGCCGTGTAATCGCGTTTCCAACCTTTTTGCCGCTGGATCTCGGTCGGTTCAGGAAGCGAGTCGACGTCGGCATTCATGGAGAAGCGTTGTGGAGAGAGGCTGTCGAGGGCACTCGTAAAGTGCACGTCGTGGGAGATACAAACAAAAATTAACAATTTACAAATCAAGGCGTCGGCATGACGTCGCGAGCGAAAACCTCTAAGCCACGAACACCATACACACGAGCCAGAATGGCGCC
>Ga0206682_10000146_pt1 | contig 72135 bp, 88 predicted proteins | sample M240m12015metaG_FD_155444 | JGI IMG/M metagenome (GOLD analysis project Ga0206682, IMG submission 155444) | Ammonia-oxidizing marine archaeal communities from Monterey Bay, California, United States - M2 40m 12015 | ecosystem: Environmental > Aquatic > Marine > Intertidal zone | place: USA... | reverse complement strand
TGAATCAGCAACTGATGCAGCTAAGAAAATTTTAACTGTTGGCCAAGATGGACAAATACATACTGCTGATGGAAATGAAAGTATATCAGGGTCTTTCTCTGGATCTTTTATAGGAGATGGTTCTGGTCTTACAAACGTGACTTCTAACGTAACAGAAGAAGTAACAGTTTCCCAAACTTTTACAAATGCTACAACAGCATCAGTAAATCATTTATTTGGAACTAAAGATGTTATAGTTACCGTTTACGATGATAATGATGACCAGTTTATTCCTTCGAGGATAAACACACCAGATACTAACAATGTAAATATATTTATGGACCCTGCTACTACCGGAAGAGTAGTTGTAGCTAAAGGAGGACATTTGGTTTCTGGATCTATTCACAAAACTTTAATTACGGGTGTTACGTCTAGTACGATAACACATAACCTACAAGAAGAATTCCCAGTTGTTCAGGTATATGAGAGTGCTTCTAAAGAAATGTTCATACCTGAAACAATTAAATCAGTCAATCAAAATAATATACAAATCGTATTATCAGAATTAATTGATTGTTATGTTGTAATTAAACGATAATTTAACCTAAAACGTCGATATTTATTAAAGACAGCTATCAATAAAGAAATTAATAACTCATGAGAATACAAAGACCAACTATTACGCAAATCGCCGAGATAAAAGGTGATGGAGCAATCTTAACAGGATCCTTCAGTGGGTCTTTTACTGGAGAATACAACACCGCAATACTATCATCATCAGGCCAGATCGCCGACTTAGGTGCTGGTATTATATCATCATCAACTCAAATTGACACAGATTTATTTGACATAGACGGTCTAGTATCCGGTTCAATACAAATAGCAGGAGATATATCAGGATCGCTAGGTGCTAACGCTACCTTAGTTAGATCATTAACTGCAGTAGGAGTTTCTGGTTCTCTAGGAGCTAATGCTACCTTAATCAGATCATTAACTGCTACAGGAGTATCAGGATCATTTAATGCATCAAGTGCTTCATTTAGTACAAGAGTTACTTCTAACGATGCAGACATAGCAGGACTTAACACATATACAAGTTCATTAAATTCAGCTATTTCAGTTAGTGGAGCAAATACAACATTATTAGGTAACCTTACAGTACAAGGTACACAAACAGCATTAGATACTGCAACACTTAACGTAGCTGATCTTAATATTCTCGTAGCATCAGGAGCAGCCGATGCAGCAGCAGCAAATGGTGCCGGTTTAACAGTAGGTGGAGCAGATGCTACATTAACATACGATTCTACAGCAGATAAGTGGGACTTCAATAAAGGAATAGATATAAGTGGTAGCTTAAAGATATCTGGTTCTCAAGGACAAGTTAATACTATAACAGGTATAACAAGGTTTAATAATGGGTTAGGTATTGATGAATCCGGTAATATTAGTTCATCAAACTCTTTTAACATTTACGGTACTTACGGAATGACCTTATCTATGGATAATGGTAATAGCGGTGGTACTTTAAGTCTTAACTCTGGAGGAGCTACTTTAGGTGGTAACACAACAAATAATCAAATAACCGTTGGTAGTAACGGTAATACAGTAGTAGTAAATTCCAATGGTGGTTTCGGCACTGACGGAGGTAATGTTAGAATTGAATCAAAAATATTCGGTACTGGTACAGAAACTGCTGGTGATATTAGTATTAAATCAGATGGTGGTACAAATGGAACTGCTGGTAAGGTTACTATAGAAGGATCAGAAATTCAAGTAACAGGTAGTATAAAAGCATTAAACGACGTTATTGTAAGTAACGATGTTCAAGCAGATAGTATAGGAATAGGTACAGCAGCATCTGGAACAACAGGAGAGATTAGAGCAACAGGTGATATTACAGCATACTATTCTTCTGACGAAAGATTAAAAGAAAACTTTACACCACTAGCAGGAGCTTTAGATAAAGTAAAAGCAATCGGAGGATACGAATTTGATTGGAAAGACGGAATCGAAGACGTTGTTAGTAAGACAGGACATGATATTGGAGTTAAAGCACAAGAGCTACAAGCACAATATCCAGACCTAGTTCATGAAAGAGATAACGGATATTTAGCAGTTGATTATATTAAATTAAATGCAGTACTTATCGAAGCAGTAAAAGAACTAGCAGCAAAAGTAGAAGAGTTAAGTAAATAATTCGTATATTAATCATATGGGATTAATATTAAATATAGATTTGGAAACAAATCAAGGGCCAACAGACAAGTTATATATTAGGATAGATACCTGGCGTATTAATAATACAGTAAATGAAATAAGGTATTCAACTACTGCTTGGCTCGACAAAAGTTACGGTGATAGGTTTTTAAGAAAATATTATGACGACCAGTTAAATAATTCAATTGGATTAGTTACTCAAAACGTAATATTTTATGATAAACCTGGTAGTGATGGAATAGATATACATATTCCTAATTTATACACTACACACCCTTATGTAGAAGAAGCTATTGAGGTAGATGTTTTAGAAGAACAAGAAGTTTCAAGAGAAGTACCTTACGTTAGCTTTGATGAAGAAGGAAATGAAATAACATTATATAGAACTGTAACAACTAAAGAAAAGGTAAAAGTAGGTACAGAAACAGTTACTAAAAAAGTAATAGACTATAATATACCTTTAAATAACTTGGGAGAGTTCTGTTATAATCATTTAATACAAGAATTAGGAAAGAATTTTCCTATAGATAAAATAGAAAAAGTATAATCATGGCAGTACATACCTACGGAACAACTAACATTTCATTTAGCTCTTTTGATACTTGGGCAAATAATATAAGCTCTGACTCAAATGTAACTATGAATAATGCATTAGCAGATGCTTCACCATCTAATAGTAACCCTACCTCAGCTAGTGAAATTTATAATAATAACTGGTTTTATGGAAGTTTACAAGTATCTTCAAATGGAAAAGTTGATGTAAGCGGTCCAGGATCATATTCACTAAGTAATGTGTCTTCAGGTACTACTATTTTAAAAAACTGTAATCTTGATGAAGGTAACTTAGTATTAACAGCAGATGAAGTTGCATCTTATCCTTATACTTTCACAAGATGGAGAAGAACAAACTCAGGAGGTGCTGAAATATCTACCAGTAATACTTTAACTATAACATCAGGAACAGAAACAAGTACAACTTTATTTTACGCAGAGTTTACTTAATAGTTAATTAAAGGTTTTGAATACATATTGGGTCTATGAAAATATAAGAAAGCAGTCATCTTTTTATAACGAATTAGATGTTCTGCTTTTACTTTGTTCCGCTACTTTGTGGAAACGTAATCATCCTACTTTTACTTGTATATTGTATGCTGATCAATTAACTATTGAGTTAATAGAGAATATGAATGCTAGTAAGATATGGGACGAAATAAAATTATTACCTGAAAATAAATTTATCGATAAAAATGTATTCTGGGCTTCAAGTAAATTAGAAGTTTTAAGATTTATAGAAGGTCCAAGTATAATAATGGATCATGACTTTTTAGTGTATATAAATCTAGAACAGCATTTAAACGATAAAATTGTTATACCAGTAGAAGAGGACGGAACAAGGTACTATCCTACTGCATATGATCCTTTTATGAAGGCAGTAAGAAAGCATTTATATAGACCAAAATTAAGAGCTATAAACTGTAGTTTTTTATATTTTCCTCACAGTTCTTTTGCTAATTTTTATGCTCAAAAAAGCTTAGATTTAATGGTTGAATTTACTAAACTTAAAGCTCCTAATTCACGTTACCTTATAGTCAGTGAACAGTTATTACTTAAAAATCTTTTAGATATTCATAAAGTTCAATATGATTCACTTATGAAAGCTGAATGGAGCTGTATTGATAAAGAGTATAGAGAATATCCTATAGGAATATACCCTCTTGAGGAATGTAATACTAAATTCAGACATTACTGGATGGAAAAAGCTAAGATAAAAAAATCTAGAGAAGGCTTTGATTTACAAGGAGAAATAGCTATATTAAGAAATATACTAGCAGTTCATAAAGATATTAAATATGATCAAGAATACAATACTTAATAAAGATTACATATTTAAGAATCTAACTAATGACACAGTTAAAGTACTTGAACAAGACGGTAAAGTACATGAAAGACAGATACCAGTCGAATTCAGATGGACTCATGGAGCTACTGATTATCACTTAGGAGATGGATTACTAATATACTCTATTATTAGTTATATGAGAGCTAAAACCTGCGTCTGTTTGGGTTCAGGAGGAGGCTTTGTACCACGTATAATGACACAAGCTAGAATCGATTTGTACGAAACAAATATATTTGAAGGTAAAAAAGAATTTAACTGGGGGGATATAGGTACTACATATTTAGTAGATGCAGCTAATGGTATAGGAGGGCAAGTAAATTATCTAGATGAATCATCATTTTTCAGAAGTAACTTTTTTCCTCGCTTTATAAACGATACTACTGAAAATGCATATTATAATTTTTTCATAAAGGAAGATATAAAAATCGATTATCTTCATATAGATGCTGATCATTCATACCAAGGTGTGAAAAAAGACTTTGAATTATATTCTAAGATACTTTCTCCTAACGGAATCATATCTATTCATGATACAGATATAAATTTTACAGAGAATTATATAGTATCACAGGATATAAAAGAACAGAATAAGTATGACGACTTTGGAAACGGTCCTGCAAAGTTTATTGAAGAAATAGGAGAAGAATGGCAAAGATTTGACTTCTTCAACGAAGGAACATTAAACACAAAACCCAGTTCAACTGGATTAACATTATTAAGACATGCCTAATTTAGTAACAGTAGTAGGAGAGAATACACATATACTTCCTCATATGTTAAAACACTATGAAGATGTCATTGATAAAGCATATGTAGCAGTATATCGTCAAAGTAATGATGATGGTATACTAGAAGAAATAGAAGAGTTAGGTATAGAACCATTTATGGTGTTTACCGAACCTAAATATAACTGGGAAAGAGTAACAGAGATATATAATACCATTAAGCAAACCAAGCCTAACGACTGGTGGATAGTATCTGATGATGATGAACTACAAGTATACCCAGAGCCTGTCGAGTATATCATAAAAAACTGTGAGAGATACGGTTATGACTTTGTTACAGGAGGGTTTATAGATAGAATAGGTATAGATGGCACATTTCCTGAAGTAACGAGAGAGACGAATATTCATAAAGCTTTTCCGCTAGCTGGATTCTTTAGATATCCTATGTCTAAAGCATGTCCTAATAAAGTTACACTTATGAAAGGTTTTCAAGATATTAGCTCTGGACAACATTATGCTAAATTTAATGACGGTACTACTAGCTGGGGCAAAGGACATCCAAGAAGAATGCCTGTTAATGAAGTATTTACTCAGGTACACCACTTTAAATGGGATAGTACTTGCGTGGAAAGAATAAAAAAAGTAGCTGATAACAAAAAGGACTATTCTTACTCAGATGAATATAGAATTTTGTACGAGGCTATTAAAAATTCAAATTGGAAAATAGATACTGATAATCTTAAGTATTTAGTTGAAGAATTAAAAGAATTTTCGTATATTGAATATAAGGACTATCCACATTGGAATACATTAATGAACAAAATAGTTACAATATGAGCTCAAAATTAGATTTAGAAAAACAGCTTTTAGAAGAGAGAAAAGTAAAAGCTATTGAGAAAATTGCTAAAATACTAGATAACCTAACTCTTTGGTTTGAAGAAATCGATAAAGAAGAATGGGGAGAAAGAATGCAGTACTACTTAGCAGAGTTTTTAAACAGAACACCTGGAGAAGAAAAAGAAGAAGAGCAAGAGGAAGATGAGTCATAAGTTAGGCATAATAATACCCTACAGAAACAGACCAGAACAGCTTGCAACATTCCGAAAAGAAATAAATGACTATCTTGATATAGATTTTGAGTTGATTGTAGTTGAACAATCAGACAAAAAAGACTTTAATAGAGGTAAGCTTCTTAACATAGGGTTTTTAAAAGCTGAAGAACTTGGCTGTGACTATGTCATATTTCATGATGTAGATATGCTACCAGTTGAAGCTGATTACGGCTATGTAAATAAACCTACTCACTTAATTACTGATGTAGATTTACCTGAAGGAGTTTCAAGAACCTTATTCGATGAGTATTTCGGTGGAGTAACAGCATTTCCTGTTAATTTATTTAAACAAATAAACGGATACAGTAACGAATATTACGGATGGGGATTCGAAGATGATGATTTATTACTTAGATGTTTAGAAAATCATATAGATTTAAATGGAACAAAAGTTATACAGAGAGGTCGTGAATGTGTAGCATTAGAATTTAATGGTGAGGATAGTTTTGTTGCTGTTCCTAATAAACTTTCTATACTTCGAAACTTCTCTATATTTACATCTTTTAGCTATAACAACGTTATATCAGATGTAGATTTAGTTACTGATAATAACTCAGTATTTAGTATACCTGGCTTTGATACTACATTAACTATCAATTCGTTTTTTGATTTAACCTTTCAATTTTGGAAAAACGATTTGAGCTCTATTTCTATTCCAACTAAAGGACTCCAAGCTGGTCATTTTAACGCTATTATTACAGTAGATAATAAAGGTGCAAATAAAAACTCTGTAGACTACCAACCACCGGTAGTAAAATTTTACCTAAATGGTAAACTTGTTGGGGAAAATACTTTTGATAAACTACTAAATATTCAAAAAGAACCTTATTTATATTTAGGAGTAGGTGATCCAGATAGAAAAGAGAAAAATAACTGGTTCAAAGGTAAAATAGATACATTTGCTACATATAATGACGTACTTACTGATTCTGAATGTTTGCAGTTAGGTTCTAATTTAAAAGATAGTTTATTTAACCTTAAGTCTAATGACAAATTAGTATCGTATTATGATTCTAAATTTGTTAATGGTACTGATTTAATTGATCTGAGAGGTGGTAATAATGCTAGAGTTTTCAATTGTGAGCAGACATTTACTCAATATACAAGCGATATAACAAAACCTATACCGCACAGAAAAGAAGGTAAGTTTAAAATACTACCTCATAGAGAAAATGGGTATAAAGATGGGTATTGGGTTAGTTGGACTAGTAGAGAAAATCAACTAAGGTATTTAAATAACTATTATAGTTTAAAATCTAACTACCAGAAAGATGGTCTTACTAATTGTAAGTATAAGGTAAGAAATGAATTCAACAGTGAAAACTACCATCATATTGAAGTAATGTTATGAGTCATAAATTAGGAGTTTGCGTTCCATATAGGAATAGAGAGTTACATATGAATGAGTTTATACCTAAAATAGGTAAATACTTAAAAGATAATAATATTGACTTTCAAATTTATATAGTACATCAAGTTGATGATAAACTCTTTAATAGAGGAGCTACTAAAAATATAGGTGCTAAACACGCTTTCGAAGACGGATGTGATTATGTAGTATGGCATGATATAGATATGATTCCTGAAGAGGATGGCGGTTGTGATTACTCATACCCTGATAAAGGACCAAGACATATAGCTACTCAGATATCTCAGATGGATTATAAGTTAAAGTACCATGAATATTTTGGAGGAGCAGTTTTATTTACTAAAGAGCAAGTAGAGGCAACAAACGGATATTCTAATGATTATTGGGATTGGGGTATGGAAGATGATGATTTATTCTATAGATGTCATCTAGAAGGTTTAACAAATGATACTTACTTAGATGTTAACTTACCTCAACACAAATATATTTCTTTTAACGGTAATAATTCATACGGTAAAATACCATATCAGAGAGAGTTTAGAGGATTAACTTCTAGGTCACATACAGTATCTGTATTAGTTAGAGCTTATCAACAACCAGAAAAAAATCCTATATTTCTTATAGGAGATAATACTCGTAAATATGTAGAGTATCCTATTTTTAGAATACCGGGGTACGATTACGGTATATCGTTTAATAATTCAAGAGCTCTTTCACTGACTTACTGGAATTCATTTAACGGACATAACTATATGTGGTTAAAAAGATATGATAAACAATGGTCTTGGATTACAGCAGTTATAGATTTATCTACTCACCATTCACATTTTTATTTAAATGGAAATGAAGTAGATGCTAGAGCAGGTATAGGAAGTTTATCACCATGGAGATTCAAAGGTAATCTTAAAAATTACGGTTCTAATGATTACTACTTAGGAACTTCACCATCAGAACAAGAAGGTAGTACAATAAAGTACTTTAAAGGAGATATCGCTAAGGTACATGCCTGGAATAGAGCATTAACACCTCAAGAAGTAAGCAACTTACATAATAATATCCCTACTGAAGGACATTTAGTAGATATTGATTTTAATAATACTAAAACTGAATATAATTTATTTAATGTTGAAGAAAAAATAGAAGACATTAGAGTTCCTAATTCTATATTACCTCATAGAGTAGAAGGTAGAATGAGATGTTTACCACATCCTGATGAAGGAATAGTAGATGGTAAATTTGTAAAAGGTGATACTACTGCAGCTAATGAACGTAGATATGTTCTTAAAATGCAAGATAAAAAAATTAACTACAAAGAAGACGGTATCAAGCAACTTAAATATGAGTTAGTTGGAGAAAAAATACTTACCCCTTGGGCTAAAATGTTAGATATAAAATTATGAATTTCGACTACGGAATAGTAAAGAAAAAATTAGATGAACAAGGATGCGGTTTCTGTTTAGCAAAATGGACTCAAGTAACTATGCACTTAGGTACAGGATTAACACATTCTTGTCACCACCCTGTACAACATAAAATACCATTAAGAGAGTTAAGAAACAATCCTTCTGCATTACATAACACCAGATATAAAAAGAAAAAAAGGAAAGAAATGCTAGAAGGTAAGAGACCTTCAGAATGTAATTATTGCTGGAACGTAGAAGATAACTCTCCTCACTTTTCTGATAGAACTTTTAAATCAGCTGAACCATGGTCACTTGACCAAATGGATAAAATTAAAAATACTAGATGGTCTGCGGACTACAATCCTAGATATGTAGAAGTTTCATTCAGTAATACTTGTAATTTTGCTTGTGCTTATTGTGGACCTCAATACTCTTCAAAATGGGTAGAAGAGATAGAAAAACATGGAGGGTATGATACGGCTACTAGGTTTAATAGTATAAAAGATATAAAAGCAAGAGGTGAAATGCCTTATAAAAAATCTGAACATAATCCTTATATAGATGCATTTTGGGAATGGTGGCCAGATTTATTTAAAGATTTACATACATTTAGAATAACTGGCGGTGAACCTTTACTTTCTCCAGATACTTTCAAAGTATTAGAGTATATTCAAGACCACTGGGAAGAAAATCCTAATTTATCATTAGCTATAAATACTAATTTAGGAGTACCTAAAAAGTTAATAGATAGAATGATTAACATATGTAAAGATTTAGTAAACAATAATAAGATAAAAGAACTAATAATTTTTACTTCTGTTGAAGCTACTGGTAAACAAGCAGAATATGTAAGACATGGTTTAAATTATGATGAATTTTGGATAAACATAGATAATATACTTACTGAGTTACCAAAAGTTACAGTAAATATTATGGCTGCTTTTAATGCATTATCTGTTTTTACATACAGTGAATTAATAGATAAGGTACTAATTTATAAAAAGAAACATTGGAATAAGGATAGGTACTGGAATACTGCATTACAGTTAGATACATCTTATACTCGTTGGCCACCTCATCTTAATATAAAAATATTAGAAGATAATCATAAAAAGTATATTTTAGATGCTGCTACTAAAGCATTATATTATGGAAGAAACGGTATGACTAAAATTAAGTACGGTTTTAATGATGTCGAAATACAGAAGATAAAAAGAACTTATGATTATGCAATAGGTAAAAATGACTATACTCCATTTGATGTAGAAAAACAAAGGAAAGACTTTGCAAGATTTATATCTCAATATGATGAACGTAGAGGTACTAACTTTGAAGAAACATTCCCAGAACTTAAATACATGTATAATGAATATAAGTAGAAGATACCCATGGATGTTATGGCCAGATAGTATATGCCCTTCATTTCTACCTAACCCTATACTTCCTAGAGTTCAGGGGGATCATTATTGGAAGATAGAAGTAGATTTTGAAAATACTGAAAATAATTTTTCTACTGTAAAAGATGTATTCTGTTTTGTTCCTAAATGTACAAGTTTATCTATATTTGAAAATAGATTGTTTATAGGATTAGGATACGATAATCAAAATGATAGAGTAGAAACTAATTATATATTTGAACCTAATGTAAAGTATAATGTAACTTATGAGCACCTACCTAAAGAAAAGTTAACAGTATCAATAAATAAGAAAATTGAATTTGAATACAGTTTATCAGAAACACCTTTAGCTATAGTTGATAACCCAGTAATTTTTTTAGGTGCAAATACACATGTTACACAAGAAGAATCTGAACAAATAGATATAAAGTTATTAAATTTTAAAATATACGATACAGAAGGTTTAGCATGTCATCATGATTTTAGTGAGATAATACACGGTAAGTCTGTAGATAAAACTGGCAACTTAAATTTTATATACCAAATAGCATGAAAACATCCTATGAGAATGCATTAAAGGCGATGAATAATACATCAACATCATTTTGTGCGGCAAAATGGTACAACGTATCTATTTGGTTAGGTAACGGTAGAACAGCTTCTTGTCACCATCCTCTCGCTCATAAAATACCAGATGAAGAACTAGCCAAAGACGCATCAGCATTACATAATACAGAGTTTAAAAAGAAACAACGTAAGATGATGCTGGAGGGAGAAAGACCGCCAGAGTGTTCATACTGTTGGACTGCAGAAGACGCATCAGGTGGTAATAGAGAAGGAGTGTATAGTGATAGAGTATATCAAACTGCTCGTTATACTGATGAGGAAATAGCTGCCTTGAAAGATATACCGTGGGATAAAAATGTTAATCCTAAAACTGTAGAAATATGCTTTGATAACTTATGTAACTTAGCATGTTCATATTGTAACTCTGAATTTAGTTCTACTTGGTCTAAAGATATTACAACAAACGGTCCATACAAAGATATGGAAACATTTGGAGGAAAAACTTATAGACAAGATGGTTCACTGGCAATGCCTTTTGGAAATAAGAATGAAGGTAATATTTATGTTAAACGGTTCTTTGATTGGTTTCCTGAAATAAAAGACGGGTTATATGAACTTAGAGTTTCAGGCGGTGAACCTTCAAGGAGTCCTTCTTTCTGGCATCTTTTAGATGTTTGTGAGAATGAAAAATTTGATTTTGCAGTTAATAGTAATCTTATTATGGAAGATAGCAGATTACAAAAATTAGTAGCTGCAAGTAAAAAATTTAAAAAGTTTGAAATATATACATCTGCTGAATGTTACGGTCCTTTGCAGGATTTTGTAAGAGATGGTTTTGAATGGGATGTATGGGAAAAAAATATGTTTGCATTAAATAAAGAAGACTCTGTTACGACGGTTAATATAATGATGACTATATCAGCATTAAGTGTTTGGGGTGTTGCTGAATTTTTAGAAAAGATAGTTCAATGGAGAAAATCAACTAGACCTGATCAGTTTTATATGTCCTTAAATATTTTAAGATTTCCTTCTTTTCAAAGTGTAAATATTATAGAGCAGCAATATAAAGATATATTAGCTGAAAGAATAGAAAATACGTTAGATAAAATCAAGGACGTTTTAAGACCTTGGGAAATAAATCAAATAACAAGACTAACTAAGTATTTAAAAAATGTTACGAAATCACAAGAAGATAATGATGAGTTAGATAAGAAATTAACTGACTTTAAGAACTTCACTAAACAATACGCAGTACGTAGAGAAATGCCTATAGAAAAGCACTTTACAGCTGAAATGTTAAATTGGTATAATACAATATAATGGCGGAACATAGAAATCATATTAAGTATAAGTTTAAGGAAAACCCAGGAGATAGAATAAGTAAAACATTCTGTGCATTACCTTGGTCTCATTTACATCACTGGCCTGATGGTAGAGTATATCCTTGTTGTTTGACTGACTATAGACATCCTATCGGACATGTAAAAGATGCAACTTTAGAAGAGTTGTGGAATGCAGATAGAATGAAGGAGTTAAGAAAAGATAAACTTGAGGGTAAAAAACATGAACATTGTGCTAAATGCTATCTTCAAGAAGAAAACGGAGATGAGAGTATGAGGGTAGCTTCAAATAGATTAATGAAAGATCATTTAGATACTTTTGTTGATACTACTGAAGAAGATGGACATAGTAATGATTTTACTTTAAGGTATTGGGATTTTCGTTTTTCTAACTTATGTAACTTTAAATGTAGAATGTGCGGTTCATCTCTTAGTTCTAAATGGTATAAAGATGAAGTAGATATATTTGGTCAGAGTGAAAATGATAGAGCACTTATACATGTAAACGATTGGAGTAAAAAAAATATCTATGAGTATATAGATATGTTTATTGAAGACGTAGAAGAGATTTATTTTGCAGGTGGAGAACCATTGATGATGGAAGAGCATTATATGATTTTAGAAAAGCTTATCGAAATAGGTAACACTGATACCCGCATTAGATATAACACTAACTTCAGTATGTTAAAGTTTAAAAAATGGGATGTTTTAGAACTGTGGAGCCATTTTACTAAACGTAATCCTCTTAATGTAAGAATATTTGCTTCATTAGACGCAATGGGAGATGTTGCAGAATATGCTAGATCTGGAACAGATTGGAAAAAAATAGAAGATAACGTTAGATTAGCTATCGATAAAGGATTTCATTTTGACTTTAGTTGTACTGTAAGTATACTAAATATATTTCAAATACCAGACTTCGTAGATAGAATGATTGAGTTAGGAGTTCAATGGCATGGTGTTCATTTAAATAACGTTTTAACTTTCCCAAGATACTATGCTTTAGATACTTTACCAACTGATTTAAAAATAAAAGCTAGAGATAACCTATATAACCATCTGAGAAAAGTACCAGAGTTTTATAAAAAACAAATGAAACAAAAGTACGATATTATTACTAAGTATTTCGAGTTAGATAAAGGAGAAGTAGATAAGTCTAAAGAAAACGGAGAAATGAAAAATATTGTTTCTTTAGTAGATGAGTATAGAAAAGAATCTTTCACTACAGTATACCCATATTATAAAGACTGGTATGACAGTATTCCTGATACAAACAATAAGGTTAAATCTAATATTTAACCTTTTTAATCATGAACTCTTTCTGCCCTAGTTTTTTCAATCATGTAATGAATGACTCCTATGGAGTTTATAAAGCATGTTGTTTGCACGTACCTGAGATAAAAAATGGTAAAGTAAACGGAATAACAGTAGATCAGCCACTAGAGAGTTTTTGGAATAGTGAACAATTAGCAAAAGACAGAATAAAAAGTATAAACGGTGAATATATCAAAGGATGTGATGTATGTTATCATGCTGAAAAAGAAGGGGGTGCATCCCTACGAACTGATTTAGTAGAATCTTATCAAAACGATAAAAAGTTTATCGAAAGAGTACAATCAGCTAGAAAGAATAACGGGATACTTAATCATGCTCCTATATCAGTTGAGTATAGAGTAGGTAACTTATGTAACTTAAAATGTAGAATGTGTTCACCTCAAGACTCAAACCTTATTAATAATGAGTATTTAGAGATAACATCTACATTATCAGAAGATTCTCTTAAAAATCTTTTTCCTACATTAGACGAACCTGTTAATATTGATATGGAACAATACTGTAACCATATTAAAGATAATGTTGAAGATATAGAAGTTATAAGATTTTCCGGTGGAGAACCTTTAATTAATAAGTCTTTTTATGAACTTATAGATTTCTTTATAGAATCAGGTCATTCATATAATTTAGATCTAAGAATAAATACTAATCTAACTAAATTAAATTTTGACTTACTCACTAAACTCAATAAGTTTAAAAACGTTAATATTGATTTTTCTATTGATGGTATAGAAGATACATATGAATATGTTAGGTACCCTATGAAATGGTCAGTTATAAATAAAAAGATAGATATGTTAGATCAGTATATTAGAAATAATAAGACTAATATTAACGTATATGCTAACTATACAGTTCAAACATATAATTTAATTCATATGCTTGATGCTATAGATTTCTTCTTAGATAGAAATTTTATACCTGTACTACATCCAGTTACTAATCCTCATTATCTAAATATAAAAAATATACCAGAGGAACTTAAAGAAAAAGCAATATTAAAAATAAACGATAAAATAAACTACTTAAAAGTTAGGTATACTAACATACCTGAATCTAGAAAAAAGTGGATTATTAACAAACTTAAATCTTTAATTACCTTAATCAAAATAACATCAGAGAAAAGCAGTATAAGAGACTTTGTTAAGTTTACAGATATTTTAGATAAGAAGAGAAAACAAAATTTTTTAGAATTAGATCCTTTTACCTATAATCATTTTAAATTGAATAGTATATGAAAGTAGATCTAAAAAATTATTTTTGTGACTTACCTTTTACCTATACAGAGATTCATAAGGATAGACAAACTATGTGCTGTCCGTATTGGAATGATACTAATTTAAAAAAATCTCCTGATTATTTAAAAAACTGGTTTAGCACAGAAGCAGAAGAGATAAGAGAATCTATGCTGGATGGTACATTTAAAAACTGTAGTAGTGAATTCTGTCCACATTTAAATGTACTTGTTAATAAAGGCGAAGCAACAGGTCCGATAAGACCTATTAAGGAATTTAATCCTAATAATTACAATAAACCTAAACGAATAAAAATTTGTATTGACCAGTCTTGTAACTTAAGATGTCCTACTTGCAGGGATAATATTATACCTAATACAGACCTTAATACAGCATTGACTTTAAATCAGTTGAGAAAGGTAGAAGAAGGATTTAGTGATGAACTTGAGGAATTTTTTACTAGCGGTACTGGTGATCCTCTTTATAGTAAACCAATGAGAGAGTATCTAATTAACTTTCCAGTAGAAAAGTACCCTAAGTTAGATAGAATTATATTACATACTAATGGTATACTTTTAACTACCAAACTTTGGGATAAACTAAAAAATGTTAGAAAGTTTATAAAGCAAGTTGAGATAAGCATAGATGCTGCAACTAAAGACACTTATGAAAATAAAACTAGACTGGGAGGTAAATGGGATGTGTTGATTGAAAATCTTAAGTTTATTAACAAAATAGAAACTATAGATAAAATTACTACTTCTTTTGTCACACAACAAGCAAACTATAAAGAAATAATTCCATTTGTGGAGTTAATGAATAAGATATTCTATAAACATAGAGATCATAAAAATATTTTTTATAGAGTTGCTAACTGGGGAACATTCTCAGAAGAAGAATATAAAAAAGTCAATGTACTAGATAATACTCATCCTGAACATTATGAGTTTGTAAATGAGGTACGTAAATTAAATAGATATCGAAATGTTATATCTAATTTAGAACTAGAAGCTGAGTTACTGTAATGGAAAAAGAAATAAGAAATATGGAAGGTACTTTTTGTTCTGCACCTTATATTGCTTCCTACATAGGAACACAAGGAGAGTTCATGCCCTGTTGTATTTTTAACCCTGAACATAAATTATCTACATATTCAGGTGATGACGATTTACAAGAACACATGAACTCCCCAGCAGCTGTTCAGTTACGTAAAGACCTTCATAATGGTGTAAAAGTAAAAGGGTGTGATCACTGTTGGGAATTGGAGGATAAAGGAGAACAGTCATTAAGGTATAATTTTAACAGGGTATATGATTATGACGATGTAGTTAAAGCTACTAATGAAAACAACTTTTTCATACCAGATTTAAAATTAAGGTATATAGACATTCGTTTCTCAAATAAATGTAATTTAAAATGTGTAAGCTGTGGAAGCAATTGGTCTACATCATGGTATAATGATTCAGTAGCATTAGGTTTAACTCCTGAAGGAGCCCCTAAGCTCAAATCTATTGAAAATACTGAAAATTTATTACTTCAACTATATGATCAAATAGATAATATAAGACAGATATATTTTGCTGGTGGAGAACCTTTAATGCTACCAGAACATTATAAATTATTAAATAAAATTATAGAAAAAGGTAGAGCTGACAAAATTGCTCTTTTGTATAGTACTAATATGGCTAAGTTAACATACGGAGTATGGGATGTAGTACCGTTGTGGAAAGAGTTTAAAGAAATATGTATTCAAGCTAGTCTTGATGGATCTCATTCTCGAGGAGAATATTTACGTACTAACATAAAATGGAATAATGTAGAAGCTAATATTGAAAGACTACAAAAAGAAGTACCTCATTTAGATTTTAATATTGCTCCAACTATAAGTTGGTTAAATTCTTACAACGTTGTTGATTTACATAGAGAGTTTATTGAAAAAAATTACTTATCAGTTGGTAAAATTCATGCAAATATTTTACATGCACCTGTTCAGTTTACTCTTTGGAAGCTTCCTAAGAATCATTTAGATGCTTTAGTAGATAAATACAATAATCATATAGAGTGGTTAAAAACGTTAGAAGGAGAAGAAAATCATATACTTAGTGATGTTAGAGCTTTTGAAAAAGTAGTAAAATATATTAAGCAAGGATCAAATTTAAGAGCAGACAAGTATAACGAAGAAGCATATAGTTATATGCAAGGTAAATTAGATAGAATAAGGAAAGTAGACTTTTTTAAAATTTTTCCTGAGTTCGAAGATTTAAAAAACAAGCATTACCATGAGTAAATTTATATGTAGTTTACCATGGAAACACCTAAGTGTTATGCCACATGGATGGTCTTCTGTTTGCTGTGAAGCTAATTGGGAAAGTAAGTATGCTTTATCACAAAACTTCGATAGTAAAGATAGTAGGCCCGTACATATAAGAGATGGAGTTAATAAAATAGTAAACTCAGAGTCTTTTAGAAAAATAAGAACTGATATGCTATCCGGTGAGGTACCAGAGGCTTGCTTAACTTGCTATAAAATAGAAGAAGCAGGAGGATTTTCAAAAAGAAATAAAGAAAAAATATTAGATGAATCTTATCTACAGTCTATAACTAAAGAAGATGGTACAATACAGCCCGATGTTAGGTACCTAGAATTAAGGCTAGGTAATTTTTGTAATTTAAAATGTAGAAGTTGTAATGCTGAATCATCAACTTCATGGGTAGACGATTACTATAAATTAAAAGATAAAATAAACCTACCTAGTGGATACGATAAACTTAAATCTGATGGAGTTGATTACGATTGGGTAGAAGATCCTAAAGTATATTTGGATCTTTTACAGAATGGGTTCAAATTAGATGAATTACATATAAGTGGCGGTGAACCTTTTTTAGTAGATAAACATTCATATCTATTAGATCTATTAATAGAAAGAGATTTAGCTAAAGACATTTATATAACGTATATTACTAACGGTAATTATAAGTTTGAAAGAATAGTTCCTATATTAGATAGATTGCATCACTTTAAACAGGTTAAATTAAACTTTAGTTTAGATGATACTTTTAAAAGAAACGATTATATCAGAAGTTTAAGTAGATTTGAAACAGTAATTGGTAACATAAAGAAATATACTGACAAATATGACTTTGATTATGCTATAATTCAGACTATTCATGTTTTTAATTTTTTATATTTAGAGGAACTTCACTTGTATTTAGAGGAAAAAGGCTTATATTATAAAGACGGAACTGGTGTTATTAAAGTAATTAGAGATAATTATGTAAATTATCCTAACTACCATAATGTAAAAGTTATACCTTTAGAAGTAAGAAGAAAAAAAATAGACAGCATAGAAGGTAAACTAGAAGAAGGCTTTTTCAATAGACTAAAAAGCAACTTTTACGATTCAGAAGATAACAAACTAGTAAATGAATTTATTAATACTACAGAAGAGGTAGATAAAGTAAGAAGAGAAGACTGGAAAGCATTATTTCCAGATTTAGTTAATGCATTAAAAGATAAATCTATATTTATATGAAATTAGAACAAGAAGAAATAGCTCAGTTAAAAGCTATTCAAGAAAGTACTAAAAAAATAGTAAATGAGTTTGGACAGATATCTATATCAGAAGAGACTCTTAAAAAAAGAAAAGCTTCTGCATTAGGTTACTTTGAGCAACTTAAGGTAGCTGAACAAGATCTAGCGAAAAAACTAGAAGATAAATACGGAAAGGGGAGTGTTGACATAGATTCAGGAGAATTTATTCCTCTTTAGTCCTTTTAGAGATAAATCACTATATTTATATATGATACCGTATAAAGATTACAAAACGGTTTCGTTGTATTAACGATATTTATAAGAGTACTCAATAATTTAACTTATATAACATGGCAGAAACATTAATCTCCCCAGGTGTACTAACAAGAGAGAACGATATATCATTTATCGCTCCAGCCGCACTTGAAGCCGGGGCAGCAATCATTGGACCAGCAGTTAAAGGACCAGTAGAAACTCCTACCCTAGTAACCTCGTTCGGGGAGTATAGTAGAGTCTTTGGAACTACTTTTTCTTCTGGATCAACTAAACAAGAATTTTTAACTTCTATAGCAGTAAAATCTTACTTTGGTAACGGAGGGAACTCAGTGCTTGTAACAAGAGTTGTTACAGGATCTTTCGGGGCAGCTTCTGCTACACATATATCTGCATCAGCAGATGGAGGTACAGCACCTTTTACTCTACAGACTATTGGTAAAGGATCTATATATAACAGTTCAGGGTCTCTTAACTCAGACGGATCTTTAGTCAATGGATCATCAGACAATGTTAGATGGGAAGTAGCAAATGTAAACAATACAAAAGGAACATTTACACTTAACATCAGAAGAGGAGATGACAATCATAAAAACAAAGTAGTATTAGAATCTTATACTAACCTAACGTTAGACCCTGAGACTGATAACTACATTGAAAAAGTAATAGGTAACCAGACTAAGTCTATCAATACTAGTGAAGACCCAGCTTTTATATCTACTACAGGAGAATACGTTAACAGATCAAAATACATTAGAGTATCAGCTGTTAACAGACAAACATTAAATTACATTGGAAATGACGGATCGATAAGAGTTGGTTCAGCATCAGGTTCTTTACCAATTACTGATTCTGGTTCCTTCTCAGGAGCAACTGGGGACAATGTAGTAGGAGGAGATAATTACTTCGGAGATATCAGCACTAGATCACAAGGTCTTACAGGCGGTAACTACACTAATGCTATCTCAGTACTAGGAAATAAAGATGAGTACGTATTTAACATCGTTTCAGTACCAGGTCTTACTAGAGCTTCTCATGGAACTCAAGTAGACAGTATTATTTCTTTAGCTGAAAGCAGAGGAGATGCTATTGCAGTAGTAGATCTATCTAATTACGGTACATCAGTAGCAAATGCTGCTGCAGCTGCCGATTCAGTTAATAGTTCTTATGGAGCTGCATACTGGCCTTGGTTACAGACACAGTCAGCTACAGGTAAAAATGTATGGATTCCAGCATCAACTATTATTCCTGGAGTATATGCATTTACAGATGGAGCTGCTGCACCATGGTTCGCACCTGCTGGTTTAACTAGAGGTGGAATCGGAGACGTAATTCAAGCAGAAAGAAAATTAACAAGATCTCAAAGAGATACTTTATATGATGCTACAGTTAACCCAATTGCTACCTTCCCAGGAGCAGGAATTAACGTATTTGGTCAGAAAACACTTCAGACTAAATCATCAGCTTTAGATAGAGTAAATGTTCGTAGGTTAATGATCGATCTTAAGAAATTCGTAGGTGATGTATCAAGAACATTAGTATTCGAACAAAATACAACTACTACTAGAAATGGATTCTTAGCTCAAGTTAATCCTTATTTAGAGTCAGTAGTACAGAGACAAGGACTTTACGCTTATAGAGTAGTAATGGACGACTCAAACAACACACCAGATGTAATCGACAGAAATCAGTTGATTGGTCAAATCTTTATTCAACCAGCTAAAACAGTTGAATTTATTGTATTAGACTTCACAATCGAACCAACAGGCGCAACATTTGGAGAATAATTTTGAATTTATAATATTTATAATAAAGTAATAAAATGGCAGTATTAGATCCAAATGAAATAATGTTTAGAGCTTTCGAGCCTAAAGTACAGAATAGATTCGTAATGTATATCGACAATATTCCGTCCTTTATGATAAAGAACGTAACAGCTCCAAACTTCGAGGATGAGGAAGTCAAACTCGATCACATCAACACATATAGAAAAATTCGTGGTAAAAGAGAATGGGGTAACATGGACATGACATTATATGATCCAATTACACCTTCTGGAGCACAAGCAGTAATGGAATGGGCTCGTTTATCTTACGAATCAGTAACTGGTAGAGCAGGATATTCAGACTTCTACAAAAAAGATCTAGTACTTAACGTATTAGGACCTGTAGGCGATATAGTTTCTGAATGGATAGTCAAAGGAGCTTTCATTACTTCAATGGAACAAGGTTCTTTCGATTGGGCTACATCAGATGTCGCTGAATTAGGAATTACAGTAGCAATGGATTATTGTGTACTAAACTACTAAGACATTACCCGACAAGTATTAAAGACCCACCTTTTGGTGGGTTTTTTTATAGCTATATTTTTCGTAAATTGTTATTAATGAAACTACAACAAAAAGTACTTCACGGTTTTAGTAAATTAAAAAATACTACTTTATCCTGGACTAAAAGTGATAATGAACGTAGATTTAAAGAAAACCTCAGGAATTTTCCTAATGATGAAAATTTACTTTACTATAGAGATAACCCTATTCAGTATAAATTAAATAACTACGGGTTTAGAACTAATATTGATTTTAAAAAGGGTACTGAAGGTAATGTATTTTTAGGATGCAGTCATACCTTTGGCTCAGGACATCATATAGAAAATGTCTGGTCTTATAAAGTTAATGAAAAAATAGGAGGTAATTTCTTAAATTTAGGAGCTCCTGGAACCGGGATCGGGACTTCTTCAAGATTATTACATTATTTTAAAGACATGTTAAAAGTAAAGAATATTTTTCTTTTTACTTTTCACCCGTATAGATATGAATATTTTGATCCTATACCAGAAGAATGGCTTACGATTTCACCAACATTTGATTGGTTAGCTAAACCTAGATCAACAAGAATGTATCTTACTAAAGATTTACAGAAAGTATTATTAGAAGATAATAATATGGAAATGTATTATAATTTACATTTTAATAAGATAGTAAACCTTGCAGATTATATGGGAGCACAGTTATTTACTGTTACTCCACTTAGTAAACAGCAATACCACTATATTAACGTAAACAAAAGTAAAACTGTAGGTATACCATCTAAAGCTAGGGATAACCATATGCCCGTTTCTCATCATAATGAATATACAAAAATAGCTTTAAACAGTTATAAAAAGAAGATAAAACCTAATAATACACCTCAAACCTTTCAACTTTCAGAAGAACCTTCTAAAATATTTGGTAGTAACATAATATAATCGTATATTAATTTAATATTACGGCAAGTTTAAGAGAATATTAAGAAATTTGCTATTTATTATTATAAATCCTTTATATTATGAGATTATTAAGCAAAATTAGGATAATCCTAGCATTTGCATTACTCATTCTAGGAATGATTACATTACATGCTAAGGATTATGAAAAAGAAGAAACTGCGAAGTATATGATTTACTTAGATATACGTGCAGAACTCGATGCTGGAGACTTGACTCTAGAAGAGGCCCAAAGGAAATGGCGAACAGCAATTAAACAACTTAAGAAAGAAGAGGGTAAATAAACCCTCTTTTTTTTGTTTATTAAATTATTTTTTTATATATTTATATATAAACTAGTTTTAATTTAATAATTTATGGAACAACAAAAGAAATTTCCAACGGAAATTGTAGAATTACCCTCAAAAGGCTTGTTGTATGCAGAAGATTCACCTCTTAGATCCGGAACTATAGAGATGAAATATATGACTGCTAAGGAAGAGGATATTCTAACTAATCAAAACTATATCCAAAAAGGTACAGTTATTGACAAATTACTACAATCACTTATAGTTGATAAGAACATTAAATATAATGACTTATTAGTTGGTGATAAAAATGCACTTTTAGTTGCAGCTCGTATTTTAGGATACGGTAAAGATTACGAATTTACTTATTTAGCTGAAAAAGTGAACGTTGACTTATCAGCAGTACAGAATAAACCATTAGATGAGTCTAATATTAAAGACGGTAAAAACGAATTTGAGTTTACTACACCAGCAACTGGTGATACGCTTACTTTTAAATTACTTACTCACGGTGACGAATTATCTGTGCAAAGAGAGATTGATGGTTTAAAGAAAATAAACAAAGAATCATCAGCAGAACTTTCTACTAGACTAAAATATATGATAACAGCAGTAAATGGAGACGATAAAGCAGTTCGTCCATATGTTGATAATCAATTTCTAGCTAGAGATTCAAGAGAATTTAGAAAATACGTTAACGAAATACAACCTGACGTAGATTTAAAATTCTACCCAGACGGTGCAGAGGAGGGCGTCGATATACCGATCGGGATTACCTTTCTTTGGCCTGACGCCAACATATAGAGCGAGTTTATTTACTCAAATACATGAAATAGTTTTTCATGGTAAAGGTGGATACGATTTTCATTCTATCTATAATATGCCGATTTGGCTTAGAAATTTTACCTTTCAAAAGATAAATGAATTCTATGAAAAAGAGGCAGAAGAAATGAAAAAAGCAAACAAAGGAAAAGGAGGTTCGTCAATGCCGAGAGGTCCTGCAATTAAACAACCTTCATATACAACAAAGGCTTCTAAATAATAGAGGCCTTTCCTATTTATATAAAAATATACCTAAGTGGCTGATAATTTACAGAATCAATTTGATGAGCTTATAAAAAAGCTTGCAAAACTAGGTGCTTCTACTAGAGAAATAAACTCTATGAAGAAAGCATTTGCTGATGCAGGTGAATCTACTGAACAAGCTAGGGCAGAACTTACTAGAATGAATAAAGAGTTACAAGCTCTTGAAATGCAAGCTGCTGCTGCTACCTTACCATTTAGAGATCTTAATCAAATATTAGCCCAAAATGCTGCCGAACTACAATCAACAGGTAAATTTATCTCTCAGGTTGGTAGTTCATTTAATGCAGTAAGAGATATTGGAAGGGACTTACTAAATGATAGCATAGGAGTAACTGATTTAAATAGACAGCAGTTACGTAGTAAATTAGAAACATTAAAAGTTCAGCAACAGGCATTAATAGCATCTAAGGAAGAAGCTAAAAAAGAGATGACCCGTCTACAGACTGCAATCAGATTAAGGAAAGCTGAGGGTAAAGCTGTAACCCAAACCCAAAAAGATCAAGAAAGACAGTTACAGGCGATAATAGACTATAATGCGCAGCAAGATGCTGGTTTAAATGGAATTATTTCAAAAACGCAAACTCGTTTACTTCTAGAAGATAAGATAGAGAAGAAAATGGGGGTTACTGGTGCCTTAGTTGAAGGTACTGGTGCACTTATGGAACGATTAGGTATGCGTTCTGGTATATTCCATACTGCAATGGAACAAGCCGCACAAGAGATGCGAGATATGGCCAGAGCAACTGCTGATAATGTTGCTAATTTTTCCAGGTTAGAGATTATATCTAAAGGTTTATCTACCTTATTTCAAGGTTTTAGTGCAGCTATATTTAGTTTAGAAGGAGCAGGAGTTGCAGTAGCACAGGCATTTCTAGATATTAATAAAACAGCAACTGAAACAGTTCAACTTACTGGACAAAATGCTGTATTTACACAAGGTCTAAATACTAGATTAGCAACCTCACAGCAGTACTTAGAGACTATAAACGAGCTTACCAAGCAAACTGGTATGAATGCTCAGAATATCTTCTCAAATGAAGTTCTTCAAGGTGCTGCCGAATTACAAAATACATTAGGTCTTGCTGCTAACGAAGCAGGAGGTCTAGCAATGATTGCACAGACTACATCAGGTGACATAGACGGTGTAACTGATGCGGTAATAGACCAAGTTTCTGCATTTAATAAAGCAAACAGATCAGCTGTTTCACAAGGACAGGTACTTAGAGATGTTGCAACAGCAGCAGACGGAATAAAAGCGTCATTTGCTGGAATGCCAGGTCAGATTACTAAAGCAGCTGCAACTGCCAGAAGACTTGGAATGGAATTATCTGATTTAGATGGTATTGCAAGTAGTTTATTAGATTTTGAATCATCTATAGAATCAGAATTAGAAGCTCAACTACTTACCGGTAGGCAAATGAATATGGCTAAAGCTAGAGAGCTTGCATTAAATAATGATTTAGCAGGAGTAGGAAAAGAAATATTCAAAAACTCAGCTTCATTAGTACAGTTCGGTAAGATGAACCGAATACAACAAGAAGCACAAGCTAAAGCTCTTGGACTTACTAGAGATCAATTAGGTAAAATAGCATATCAAAGAGCTATAGAAGCAGGAATGACATCTGAACAAGCAGCAGCTGCAGCAGGTGTTAACAAAGAAGAGATGGAAAGAATAGCCATCCAAGAAAAAATACAAATGCTATTAGGTAAACTAGCTCAAGCTTTTACTCCTATATTAGAAGCTTTAGTTCCAATAGTAGATATGCTTGCCTCTGTAATAGCACCTGTTGCTGGATTTGTAGGATATTTAGCTCAAGGTTTAGCATCTCTAATAAAGTTTCAACCAGTAATGACTATCTTAAAAGGTCTAGTTCTAGCTACTTTTGGATTTAAGTTTGCTAACTTTATTAAAGGGTTAATGTTATCTGGTCAGTCTATGAAAGGATTGATGGTATCTATGCGAGCATTTAGAGTAGCCCAAGCCAAGGGACTTTCTGATAAGCAAATACTTGCTGGTTTTGGCGGTAAAGCAGCACAACAAGCTACTCAAATGACTATAGGTCAAACTATAGCACTAAAAGCAAATAATGCAGTTCGTAAAGTAAGTATAGTATTACAAAAAGCTTATGCTGCTACTACTAATTTTTTAACTGCTAGCTTAACAAGATTAATTGGTGCTGAAAGAATTAAAGCTATTCAAACTAAATTAAGTAACGTTTACGAAAAGATAGCTTTATTTTTAGGTAAAAGCAGAATAGCTCAGTACATTGCTGAAAAAGCTCAATTAGTAGCATCCACAGTAGCAAAGTACGCTAACGTTGGAGCATCAGTAGCTCAAACAACAGCTAATACTGCTTTATCAACTTCACAAACAGCAGTAGCAACTACTGGAGCAGCAGCCGGAGGAGGACTCGCAGCCGCTGGTGCAGGATTAGGAGCATTCGGTGCAGCAGCAGCACCTGCTATACCTATTATATTAGCTATAGGAGCAGGTTTATTAATGGCATCACCTGCAATATATGCATTTGGTGTTGCTATAAAAGCAGCATTTGAAGGAGTAGCGTCTATTGTATCTGCAGTAGGAGGAGTATTGATAGGTATGTTGGATGTGATTACTTTAGAAAAAGCAGCAGCACTAGTTGTTATGGGTGCAGGTATGGTATCACTTGCAGGAGGTCTTGCAGTACTAACAGCATCAATATTTACTTCATTACCTGCAATAGGTATGTTAGGAGCTATAGCGGTAATGGGTACAGGATTAATGAATGCTGGAACCGGAATAAAAGTAATGGCAGAAGGAGTAGCTAAATTATCAGAAGCATTAGAATCTTTAGAAACTTCTAAATTAGAAGAAGTAAAAGACCTTATTACTACAGCAGCTATTTCAGCACCAGCAGTAGCAGCTACAGGAGCTATAACATCTCTTATACAAGGTATAGCCGGTACAGGAGGTGAAGGAGGAAATACAGATGCTAAATTAGATGAACTTATAGCAGCAGTAAAATCTGGTGCTAATGTTAGAGTTTATCTAGATAGTGATGATATTACAAAAAGAACAGTTATAGAGTCAACAACTCTATCTTAAAACTATTTATACTAAACAATTTAAATTAATAAAACATGGGACTAATAGACATTTTTAACGCAAGTGATTCCAGTCAAATAAAGCCGGGATCAAAAGAAGGTACACAAATCGAAAAAAGATCAGGAGCATTTAATTCTTCTCAAATGCATGCTCAAGGTAATTTTGGACAAGAAGCTGAAGGATTTGGTAAAGTTAACAAAGGGTTTGTTGCAAAGAATCAAGAAGAAGCAACAAATGTTAAATACAAATCAACCGGCGAGTATTCAGAATTTGACTTAGATGGCAAAACACCAAATAAGTATTCGGATAACCTACCAAGATAAATAAATGCCAGGCGTTCACGGTAATCCTTTAATAACTCAGAAGACTGATTTTAAGTCTCTGAAGTACACTACAACTACCTCTACTGGTCAGACTGTGGGCAAGGATCCGTATGTAACGAAAAAAGTACCTGGACATCAATTCGAAAAAGATTCAACTGGTCTTATATCAGGAAGATTCGATGCTGCACCTACTCCTGAAGCGAGTAGTATTATAGGTTCAAGAGCTGATGATTTAAAAAGATTATCTAAAGTAATAAAAGATAAACCAGGATTAAAATTTGGACTTAACCAGGCTATACTAGGTAAATCTCCTAAGGAAATAGCACTTATAATAGGAGCAACACTAGCCCAAGCACCCGTTAATGGTACCGGTACACACTTTACTCATGGGTTTGTACAAGATACTTACCTTAAAAAGGATATGGGCCAAAAAACTGGTTTAGGTAGATTTATAGCTGAAGTATTAGGTGTAAATTCATTATTAGGTTCCTCAAGAGCATTAACTGGTAAAACTATTATAGAAGATAATTTAGGACAACCAGGATACAGACCTAATGTTCAAAGTGACTTATTAGAGTTAAATAGTAAATTCGATCTTAAACCAGGAGGAGATGATTTTTCCTCTACCCTACTCGATAAGTTAAGAATTAACCCTTACGTAGATACAGTAGCCAGAGGAATTGAAGCTTTAACAGGACAAAAAGCTGATGAAATCGTTGGGAAGGCAGGAGGATTTATTAAAGGTATATTTTCTAAAAAGAAAAATGATAAAATAAAAAATCCTTTAGATAGATCTAAATTAGGAGATATTTTTAAAGTAAAAGGAGATAATTTAGGTCAAGAAAATTTCCAACCTATGACCCCAACAGGGTTAATCTCTGATGAAGAGAAGGAAATGCATGACTCTATTCAATCCGATCTTAAAGGTTTAAAAGATCCTGCTAATCATCTTTCATCAGGCGTAGGAGGAGACGAAATAGAAGGAAGACCTTTAATAAGAGGTGGTGAAAAAAGAATAGTTAGAGAAAATGACGGAGGAAGAGGATTTGAACCTCAAGCACCAGACTTCCTTAGTAAAAAAGAATCAGAACAACTAATAAACGTAAATGGTAAACTAAAACCATTACGTCCTGAGTACACTCTTTCATCAGGAAGTGCAGATAGAACAAACATTGCTGGATTGTCAGATCAAACAGTAAACACAGTACCAGGAGAGTATAATGAATTAACTGCACAAAAAACTGCAAAAGAAGATGCAGAACAAATAGTCGATACTTCAGAATTTGCAGCTGGTGTTAACGTTCAAGGTCCTTCAACTACTGGACGTATAATGCCTCAAATAGGACCTGATGGTGTTGCTGAAGGAGAATTTAGAACTTTTGTTGATGAAGAAGGAGGAGTAACTGGTGTTATAGAAAGACAGTATAACCCTAACAATCCTTCTCAACTTAAAATGTATCTTCAGGAGCAATCAATTCCTGAATCAGAAGACCTTAAAACTGAATTAGGAGGCACTGTATCATCTGGTAATACTAATGTTGAAAGAGTCACTAAACTAATAGATTTTAGAAAGATACGTAAGTACGGTGTTAATGCAGGTGTAAAAGGCAAAGGAGAAAGCATAGGACCTGATACTAACGGTTACAGTTCTAACACACCAACAGATCTACTTCCAGATTATACAACACAAGAAGTAGGAGTAAGATTAGGGTATGCAACTAAAGGAGTAGGAGATTTTATAAACATGTCTAATGTTATTGAAGTTGGTAACACAGATGCAGGAGCAGTAGCTGAAGATGCTACATGGCAGTATTACAAAGGAGATATTATTCCTTTTACATTTAATACATTAACTCCAGATGGACAAAAATTTATATTCTTTAGAGCATTTTTAGATGATATGCAAGATAGCTTCTCTGGAGATTGGGCAGGTACTCAATATGTTGGTAGAGCTGAAGAGTTCTATACTTATCAAGGGTTTAAAAGAGATGTTTCTTTTAATTTTAAAGTAGCAGCATTCTCAAAACAAGAATTATTACCTTTATATAAAAAATTAAATCATTTAGTTGCATCAACTGCACCTACATATAGTAAGGCAGGTAACTTTATGAGAGGTACATTAACAACCTTATCTATCGGAGAATATTTTGACAGACAAGATGGGTTTATATCTAAAGTTGATTTAAGTTGGGAAACAGGTTACCCATGGGAAATAGATTTATTCGATGAAAATGTTCCACAAGTACCAACTATACTTAATGTAAGTGTATCATTTACTCCTATACATAACTTTGAAGTTAAAAATGATATTGATTTAGAAAATAATAATGAATCATACTTTGGAGCTCAATACGGTACTCAAAGAGAACCAGTTGATACAGTGAATACAACACAACCGAAACCAGCTATCCAGCCTAGACCTGAAGCTGAAGTTGTAACACCACCAAAACCTGCAGAAGTAATAGCAGCACCGGAACCACAAGTAACACCTCCAGCTAACACTCCTGCTATAGAGACACCTATAGCACAAACTGGTACAGTACAACCTACTACTGATATACAAGCTGCAGGAGGAGTAGAACAGAAACCTGGACCATTTAAACCTAAATTCGTAGGAGGAAGACAATATAAGATGCTTGATTATCAAGAATCAAAAGACCCTAATACTGGAGCACCTGAATTTTATTACGTGTATGAATATACTGAAGCAGGTAAATCAGGAGTTGGAGAAGGAGACGCTTTTGGTCCGATACCTCGTGATGCACAGAGACAAGCAAGAGCAAATGCATTAGCAGACTTTAATAGTTAATATGGCTATACGATATAAAAATAGTGAAAAGTTAAAAACCCTAGAAGGCAAAAGGTATTTTAGAAATACAATATACCCTGATGTTTCTTTAGGTCAAAAAGATACGTATTTAATTACGACAGTAGGAGATAGATATGATATTCTAGCTCAACAGTTCTATGGAAATAGTAGTTTATGGTGGGTTATAGCTATTGCTAATAACTCTAAGAAAGATGGTCTGCTAGTAGAGCCTGGAATACAATTAAGAATACCTGCTGATATAGAAAAGATAGTCCAAGACTATGAAAATCTAAACGCAAACAGGTAATGGCCAAAGAAGGAATCGGTTCAAGAGTCTCTGACGTAGTAATAAAGCAGTTAGAGAAAAGACAAGAGATAGTAGCTAAGGATGGAGAAAATTCTCGCAAAGCATACTTAGTACAATCTAATACTCCTTGGATTAAACTCAGATCTAGTGTAAATCAAATAAATGACGGAGTTGATTTAGATAATCTATTAATAGAGATAGATAAGAGATTAGGTATACCTACGAATTCTAAAGTAGCTGAAAACTTTCAACTAGCTGGTGGGACATTAGAGGCAGGTCAGTTAGAAGCAAGAGCTGGAGTAAATAGAACTCAAAACGAAATTAATACTAAGTTTGCTTATTCAAACTTTAATGGTGAATATGGACTTGGGTACAGACCAATGCCCGGTATAACAGATGCTAACATAAAATCTAAAGGTACATTCGGTACTTTATCTGAAGCTAACGTATCTTTTAAAGTATATTCAGTAGAAGATTTAGAGCTTTGTGAACTACTTTACTTTAGACCAGGATATACTGCATTACTAGAATGGGGTCACTCAGTATTTGTAGATAAGAATGGTAATATACTTAAAACTGGATTAGATACTATTACTATACCAGACGAATCTTATTTTTCTAAACAAAGTTTTGAAACTATTGTTCAACAAATAACAAATGTAAGAGAAGCTCACGAAGGTAATTATGATGCATTGTTTGGTTTTATTACTAATTTTTCATTCGAGATAGAAAAAGATGGTAGTTATAACTGTACTGTAAAAATTGTATCATCAGGAGCAATATTAGAAGGATTAAAACCTACTATGACTTCTGATAAAACATCTGAGGAGGATGAAGATAAAGAAGAAGAAAATAGAAAGTACAAAAGTATTTATCATTATATTTTTCACTACCTAAGAGACGGAAAAAAAGAAGGCCAGTTTAACGGTAAAGAACATCTAATAGATAAAAAACAATCACAGGTAGCATCGTATTTAGATGACTTTGAAGTATTCAGTCAAAAAACAGATATACAAGGTCACTTTTTAGGTGATCAATTTGATAAAAGATTTCCTTTGCAGTATATAAGATTAGGAGATTTTTTAATGATGGTAAATAAATTAAATTCGTGGAGAGACCCAAAAAAGAATCCTGAGAAGGATGATCCTGAGTTTATACTTTTTGATTTATCTTTTGGTAATGAATTTTTAACTTTTGAAGATCATATTTCTTGTGATCCAATAGTTGCTTTTCCTCCCAAACTTCCAACAGGAGCTTCAGGAGATAGAAATGGTCAAGCAGCTCCTACTAATATTTTTCAAAGAATAGGTTTAACCGATGTTAGAGATGCAGGCGAAGTTTATAAAAAAAGCATACATGATGATTTATCACCATTAATGCAAAAACATGCAAGAAGTAATGATGGAGGATTAACAGACATTTTAAATATATTTGTTAGTACATACTGTATTGAAAAGAGTATAAACGATGTTACTTCAGGAGTTCAAGATGATACTGTTGGTATGTATAATGTTATTAAAGACGTATTAAGTAACGTACAAGCAGCTTTTTGTGAAGTAAATAATTTTGACTTATATTATAACTATACTTCACAGAAGTTTCAAGTAGTCGATAGACAGTATACCTTACCAGGAGACCTTCCAGTAATTAATATGACTGGTCTGTCATCGGTAGTTTCTAATATTAATATATCAAGTACTATTTCTAGTGCTATTGCATCTCAAGTAGCTATTGCAGCACAAGGTAACTCTGGTAATACTAAAGATAATTTAGGAGCTATGATGGAATGGAACCGAGGTGCTATTGATAGACATCTTGAAATGAAAGGAACAGATGACCAAGATGAAGCAGAAGATAGACAAATAGCACAAGGAAAATATCTAAAAAAACTATATAACTTTTTTTACAAATGGAATGATAGAGCAGGTGTATTTAGCGATCAGGATTATATAGCAGAAGATATTGAAAGTTTAAGATCAGAACTAAACGCTGATATGCAAAAACTACTTACAGTAGATAGAGTAGCAAATAAAAAATCAGTACAAGGAGTTGTTCCTGTTGAATTATCTTTTGATATAGATGGTATTCAAGGTTTCTTAATAGGTACTACTTTTAAAATCAATAGAGGTTTGTTACCTTCTAAATATGATAACTGGGCATATATTGTTACTGGAGTAGAACATAAAGTATCTAAAAATAGATGGATTACTTCTATAAAAACTCAATTCTATCCTGATAGAGGTGCCTCACCAGAAGCAGCAGATAATTATAAAAATCAATCTAGAGCAAGAGCAGGAAGCAACCCACCATTAGTAGATAGTTCTGAAGATGTAGGAGTTGATACATTACTTACTCCTAATGCTAATGATTTGAGAGCTACATTAGAAACGCTTGGGTATGAAGAAAAAGGAAGAGAATTATCAAGCGGTGGTGATATTACTGGTGATACTTTAAAAATGGGTAGAGCAGTTGCTAGGATGATAAAACAAAAGCTTCCTAATTTAGAAGTAAGATTTTCTGCAGGGAATGATCTATACCATCAAAAATTAAAAAGTTCTTTAAGTAGACATAAAAAAGGAAGAGGATTAGACTTTACAATTACTCCATCTTCCCCGAGAGATGTTAAAAGAGTAGAAAAGATACTTAAAGGATTTGCTGCAGGTGAACATCCTTACTTCCGTTATATAAATGAATATGATAATGCAACTAAGTTTGCTACAGGTAAACATTTTCATATATCATGGGGTACAGGATCTGAAGCACAGAAGACTATAGATAATGCTCTTGCAGAAGCTAACAGAGGAAAAATATCTAAATATAAAGTATAATGGCGTATTTACCTAAACATAAACAAGCTGCTAAAGATAAACTTAAGGAATTAGGAGGAAGTCTTATTGACCCTAAAACTGGTTTAAACTTTAATGGAAAATTTATACAAGACTTTCTTGGAAGATTTTTTAAAGGAGATACTTTATCAAAAGATTCTGAACCATTAGAATACGTTGAAGAAGATCATGCTGAAGGTGGGGGTGATGAAAGATTTATTACTCAAAGAGTAATACCATCTGCTGCTGATTATGAAAAAGGAATACTTAAAAGATATTTTTGTAAAGATTCAAGAACAAATAAAATTATCGAAGTAGGTTCAGAAAAATATAAAAAACTTAAAAAAGAAAGTAAGTTATATAGAAGAGTAATAAGGATAGAATGGTATATAAAAGGTGATCCTGAAGATCAAATTATAAACGGTTACCTTTATCCTGGTACTAAAGCTAAGAACCAAGATGTAATAAATAAAGCTGAAAAGATACTACCTGGAATCGGTGCTCAAATATTAAAAGACCCTTCTCAGTTTGTTCGTAAGTAAAATATTCTTATATTACATAAAAGGTTTTATAAGTGTTTTATATAGTTGAACAAGATAGTAAACTTGAAAGTTTACAACGGTTATCAAAATTAGGGTTATACGTTGACGTTATTTCGTCTAATGACCTATACCACCCTAAACTTACTTCTACTGTAGCTGTTTATATAAGACCAGTAAATTCAAAGCATGGATTTATTATTCCTATCAATCATGAAGAAGGATTAAACGTTTCAAAAGAACGTGTCTACGATATCCTTTTATCTGCTAGTAAACTATATACAGTTAACAAGAAAGAGTTACTATATCACTTTAATCTACAGGATGCTATAGATTTATCATTACTATACTCAATGGTAAAATTTGATAGATTAGAATACACCAGAGAAAATAATACACTTAATTATTTTTATAGTAAATTTAGAGATTTTTCTAGTATAAATTGTCTTATTCCTATATCTAAACTATATGAGAGTTGTGAGAAAGTATACGAACAGGTAAATAAAGTTATAAGTTATGAAATACCTTCTGGTTTTGATTTTTATAACAATACAGCCACAAACGTATTTTTTTTATTAGAACAATCTGGAATAGGAGTATTTTACGATAACTATATAGAACTATTTAAACCTCGTAACGCATTATTTAACACAATTAATAACTCAGTATTAACATCTTATAATTTATACAATGCTACTTCTAGACCTACTAATGCTTTCAATAGCGTTAATTTCGCTGCTATTCCTAAAAGCGAACAACACAGGAAATGTTTTCGTCCGACCGGTGATTATTTTGTTGAGCTGGATTTTGATGGTTATCACTTGCGTTTACTTTGTGAACAGATTGGATACCCTTTATCAGACGAATCAGCTCATAAGCAACTAGCAAAACAATATTTTAACAAAGAAGAAATAACAGACGATGAGTACAATCAAGCAAAACAGATTAACTTTCACGCAATTTACGGAAAGATACCCGAGAAATACGCTTTTCTCGACGTGTTTGAAAAAATCGATGGATTTATCAAAGGTCTTTGGACCGAATACGAAACTAACGGAAGAGTCTTGGCGCCGATTAGTAATAAACCGTTCACTAAAGCGTTAAAAGATATGAATCCTCAAAAATTAATGAATTATATTATGCAATCGCTTGAGACTTCAAGAAATATTCTTATATTAAAAGAAGCACTACGTTACTTGAAAGACAAGAAAACTAAATTAGTTTTATATACGTATGATGCATTATTATTTGACTTCCATAAAGAAGATGGAAAAGAAACATTAGAAAAACTACAAGAGATACTGGAAGAAGGTGGTAAATACCCAATAAAAGTAAAATATTCAAAAGATCTTGTGTTATAAAATAAAAAAGATATTTATATATGATAAATACAGTTACAAGGCCTGAGTTCGATTATGATATAGAGCCAATTTACTTTAATGAGGATATGAGCAACAAATTATTCTGTACCTTTGCTACTGAAGAGACTTTAGATAGTACCCTTCAGGAGATTCAAGAAAGGTATAAAATCATATATAACAAAATTTTCGTACTATATTCAAAATCTCAAGATGAGTTTATATGTACGTATAATGTAGACTTCGCAAACGTCGGAACGTTTCTAAACAATACAATATTAGTACACAGAAAAAAAGAATCTAATACTCTGTATACAATCAACGCTTTGAACACTCTTATTAAGGACCTAAACGGAGGTGTACTTGACACATCCTATAGAATAAAGTGGCCTGATTACAGAAACTGTGTACTACTTACTAAGGGGCCCGAACTCAAAAGGGTTAACACAAAGCTTTACAAAATAATAGAAGTAAATTAGTATATTAAGAGTTGGTCGATTGACTTTTTCTTCTTATATTAATAATAAACGTTATATTAAAAATAGTTATATATGGATTTAAATGCTATACGCGCAAAGTTGGACACGTTAAATAATAACGGCCAGCAAAGAGAAAAGACGGATTATTCAAAAATATTTTGGAAACCCGAACTAGGCAAGCAGACGATTAGAATCGTTCCTTCAGCCTATGATCCTGCATTCCCGTTTAAGGAATTAAAATTTCATTACGGTGTAGGAAAGTACCCTATGGTAGCTTTATCAAACTTTGGTAAGCAAGACCCTATTGAAGAGTTCGTAAAAGAACTGAGAAAGACAAACGATAAGGATAACTGGTCTTTATCAGGAAAACTTAACCCTAAGACTAGAATCTTTGCTCCTGTTGTAGTAAGAGGAGAAGAAGATAAAGGTGTAAGACTATGGGGATTCGGTATTACTATCTATAAAGCATTACTTGCTTTAGCAGAAGATGAAGATATCGGAGACTTCACAGACGTTATTAATGGATGGGATATGGTAGTAGAACAAGTACAAGGTAACCCTTACCCTGAGACTACTGTCCGTATCAAACCTAAACAAACTCCTTTATCAGATAATAATGATGAGGTAGACTTATGGCTAAAGACTCAACCTAACCCTATTGAAGTACATAATGAATATGATTACGACTTCATTAAAAAGCAACTACAAAGTTACCTGAATCCTGGAGCTGAAGAGACTTCTACTCCTGCAGCAGGTGCCGAAACTAAGCCAGAAAGCTCAAGTCCTCAAAAGACTGACTTTACATTGGAAACAGCTACTGCTGGCAACCAAGACAATGTTAGTAAATTTGATGACTTATTTAATGAATAATGGCTAAGAAAAAAGAAGTACAAGAAAAAGCGACCGCTGCAGTACGCAAGTCGTTTAATTTAGGAAATTTTAAAAAGAAGAAAGGATTCTCTAATGCTTCTGTGAAGTTTAAAGAGCAAGGATGGATTCCACTATCTCAAGCCTTTCAAGATATTACTTCTTTACCCGGTATACCAACCGGACACATCACTCTATTGCGTGGACATAGTGATACGGGTAAAACAACTGCCCTACTAGAAGCTGCGGTGAATGCCCAAAAAATGGGTGTTCTCCCAGTCTTTATTGTTACTGAGATGAAATGGTCTTGGGAACATGCAAAAGAGATGGGATTACAATTTGAGGAGGTTAAAGATGCTAACGGAATAGTAACTGACTATGAAGGACATTTCTTATATGCTGATAGGGGACAGTTAAATACTATCGAAGATGTAGCAGTATATATTGCTGATCTTATGGATGAGCAGGCTAAAGGTAATCTACCTTATGATATGTGTTTCTTCTGGGATAGTATAGGTTCAGTACCTTGTGATCTTTCAGTACGTTCTAATAAGAATAATAATGAATGGAATGCAGGTGCTATGTCTACTCAATTTGGTAATAACCTAAACCAAAAGATATTATTATCTCGTAAGGAAAACTCTTCTTATACTAATACAATGGTGGCTATTAATAAAGTATGGACTCAAAAACCTGAATCACCTATGGGAATGCCTAAACTACAGAATAAAGGAGGTATGTCTATGTGGTATGATGCAACATTAGTAGTTACCTTCGGTAACATAACTAACCCAGGTACGTCTAAAATTAAAGCTATCAAGAACGGTATGCAAGTAGAGTTTGCTAAACGTACTAATGTTCAGATAGAGAAAAATCATATCGGAGGAGTACAATCAAGAGGTAGAGTAGTAATGACTGCCCATGGTTTTATCTCAGATGATAAGAGAGAAATCGATAGGTACAAAGATGCTCATAAAGAACATTGGTTGAAATTAGTTGGTAGTTTAGATTTCGATCTTATAGAAGAAGGAGATTTAGAAGAAGATACTATAACTCCTAACTTACTAGATTAGTGGCTTACGAAAATATACTCAATAATCTTAAAGAGACCCCACCCCGAGCGTTAAACGATCATATAATGTTAGTTGACGGAATGAATACGTTGATTAGATCGTTTTCACTCTTAAAAGCGATGAATCCAACTGGTACCCATATCGGTGGGTTAGTTGGGTTCCTTCGCTCTTTGGGGTATATAACAAGGATATTTGATCCTACTAGGGTTATAATAGTATGGGACGGTAAAGGAGGCTCTGGTAACAGGCAAAATATAAATCCTAATTATAAAGCTCAAAGAGCTACTTCACGTATTACCCATTGGGGGCTATATGATACTAAAGAAGAAGAGACAGAAGCATTAATAGGACAATTATTTAGAACTCAAGAGTATTTAGACTGTCTACCAGTTCAGCAAATGGTAATGGAGAAATTAGAAGCAGATGATATTATGGCATGGATTGCTAAAAAAGCTTCTTACTCTAATGTTAAGAAATGCACTATAGTTTCTTCTGATAAAGATTTTTTGCAACTAGTTGATGACACAATAGAGGTGTATGCACCAGTTAAAAAGAAGACCTTTACAAAGGATAATATATTCGATGAACTAAAGGTATTACCAGAGAATTACAACGTAGTTAAAGCTTTACTAGGTGATAACTCAGACAATTTGCAAGGGGTCAAGGGATTAGGTATTAAGACTATAGTATCTGAGTTCCCTAAATTACTAACCGAAAAAACTGATCTTAATTATGTTTTTAAAGTAGCAGAGGAAAAGTTAGATGGAAAGAAGATATTTGCTAAAATTATACACAGTTGGGATAAAGTCGAACAGAACTTCGAATTGATGGATTTGCACGAAACATCTTTAGACGATAAAGAAAAACAATATGTAAATGATGTGTTTAAACAAACAATACCTGACTTACAAACTGGTGCATTCTTACATTTAATGGATCAGGATAAAATAGAAGGAATAACTAAAAATACTGAAGGATGGTTAGAGAACTTCAGATCACTTACAACAGTAAAGTAATGCAATATAATAAAATAGTTTTAGGATTAATAATTTTTACTGTAGCTCAAACACTTTCATGGTACCAATCTAATGGTCAGTTTATGAATACTTGGGTTAAAGAGAATCCTTTTTTAATAGCACTAGTTATGGGTGCACCTATAGGACTAGGATACATTTACGGTACTACTTACTTAGTAGAGGCATTTGACGGAGAGTTATGGCCTGCTAGATTACTTGGTTTTGCAACCGGTATTCTTAGCTTTAGTGCTTTAACTTATCTACATATGAAAGAGGGTATAAATATTAAAACTGCAGTAATATTAGTACTCGCTACTATTATTTTATTACTTCAAGTATTTTGGAAAATAGAAACAGATGAATAAATTTAGAAACTTTATAAAGAGATGGTTGGGATGGATAGTTATCGTGCCAACTATATATCTAATCTTCCAAGGAGAATCAGAGATGTGGATAGTACTACTAGTCTGTTTATTAAAAATGCCACCATTTGATTGGGTAGGTAGATATGAGGATTGGCTATCAAGAAAGATGAAAGTAGAAGAAAGAGGAAAAAAACTAAAAGCTAATATGGATAAAAGACCTAAATGGCAGAGATGGTTATACGGTTTATTTGTTCTAATATTAATTTTATTATGGGTGTTATTTGCACCAGAATGTGAATTATGTTAAAAGGAGTTATAGCAGGAAATTTCGACGTACTACATCCAGGTTATATTGCGATGTTCAAAGAAATGAGAGAGAATTGCGATTGTTTAGTCGTACTCTTACATACAGACCCATCAATAGAAAGACCTCATAAACTTAAACCTATACTTTCACCCGATGAGAGAAAGGAAATGTTAGAAAGCATTAAATATATTGATGATGTTGTAAGATATACATATGAAGAACAGTTATATGATTTATTAAAGGTTGGAGAATTTGATTTAAGGTTTTTAGGTGATGACTATATAAATAAACCTTTTACTGGAGATGATCTAAAAATACCTATTCATTATCTTAATAGAGATCATGGATGGAGCACAACTAAGTTCAAAAAGTTAATATCAGAAAGTTATGAAAAAAGCAATAATAGTTAGCGGGTACTTCAACCCCTTACATAAAGGCCATTTAGATTTATTTGAGAATGCTAAAGAGGTAGGAGACGCTCTTATAGTAATCGTCAATAACGATAAACAGAGAGAAATGAAAGGTTCTAAGTTCTTTCAAGATGAACAAGAAAGAGTTCGAATAATTAGGTCACTTAGTGTTGTTGATATGGCTTGGATTTCAATTGATACAGATAGTACTCAAATTGAAACTATAAAATGTATGTTTAATAAATTTCACGAAACTTACAAATTAGCTTTTGCAAATGGAGGAGATCAAAACAATAACACCATTCCAGAAAGACAGGTGTGTGAACAATACGGGATTGAATTAATTGACGGATTAGGAGATAAAATACAAAGTTCTTCTTGGTTATTAGAGAAAAAGTAATTATATTAATACAAAGGTTTTAAATGACATTAAAGAGTTTACAGCAGTACGGGAAGGGGTTCCAACTAAAAGTTTTAGGATCATTATTGACGGATAAAAAATTCTTACTTAATGTAAGAGATGTTTTACACGATCATTATTTTGATGCTGATTCTCATAAATGGATCATTGACCAAATTACAAACTATTTCGATAAGTATCATACTAATATTACTATGGACGTTCTTAAAGTAGAACTTCAAAAAGTAGAAAATGAGGTACTTCAAGTTGCGTTAAAAGAAGAGTTAAGAAACTCTTATGAAGCTTCTCAAGATGATTTAGATTATGTACAAGAGGAGTTTCAAACATTTTGTAAAAATCAAGAAATGAAGAACGCCATACTTAATTCAGCTGATCTACTTAAAGAAGGAGACTTCGACGGTATTAGAAACATGGTAGAGAAGGCTATGAAAGCTGGTATGGATAAAAACATGGGACATGAATATAATAAAGATGTTGAAACTAGGTATAGAACTGATTACCGTCCTACTATTCCTTCTCCTTGGCCTATCCTTAACGATGGTATTCAAGGAGGATTTGGACCTGGCGACCTTGGTATTGTTTTTGGTAATCCTGGTGGCGGGAAGTCGTGGACTATGGTTGCTATTGCTGCTCATGCTGTTAAGCTTGGTTATAAAGTTAATTACTATACGCTCGAGCTCGGAGAGGATTATGTGGGTAAAAGATTTGATTGCTACTTTACGGGGTACTCTATTGATGAGGTTAATAAACACCGTGAGGAAGTCCAAAAATACGTAGATGGTTTAGAAGGTAGGTTAATTGTTAAAGAATACCCTCCAAAAGGAGCTACAGTCAATACTGTAAAGTCACATATTCAAAAATGTATGGATATGGATCATAAACCTGACTTAGTTATAATTGACTATGTTGATTATCTTAGAGCACCATCTAAAGGTAAGTTTGCCGAACGTAAGGATGAAATAGATGATGTATTTATAGCTACTAAAGGATTAGCAAAAGACTTAAAGATACCTATTCTTACACCGTCTCAGGTAAATAGAATGGGTGCTAAAGACAACGTAATAGAAGGTGATAAAGCAGCCGGTAGTTACGACAAAATGATGGTAGCAGATATATGTCTATCACTTTCAAGACAGAAAGAGGATAAGGTACTTGGTACCGGGAGAGTACACGTTATGAAAAATAGATATGGTCAAGACGGTATGACTTATAACGTAAAAATGGACACGAATAATGGTCATATAGAGTTCGAGGGTAAAGCTGACCCTGCTGATCTAATGCCTCAAGACGATGGTACACCTAAGTTTACTTTGTCACGTGAACAAATGCAAAAATTATTGTAATTTTTTGGCAAAATGTGGAATATATATTCTATTTATAACCACGGCCTCGAAGACTTTCTATCGAGGTTGTTTTTGTCTAACACTTTAAGTAATATATAAAGATATATGAGTTTATTAGAAGAAAGAGTTGTGTACAAGCCCTTCGAATACCCTAAAGCATACGATTACTGGTTAAAACAACAACAAGCACATTGGCTACATACTGAAGTACCAATGGCGCAAGACGTTTCGGACTGGAAGTCTAACATGAAGCCTCATGAAAAAAATGTAGTTGGAGGTATATTGAAAGGTTTCGCACAGACCGAAACAGTAGTTAATGATTATTGGTCAACCCTCGTAACTAAGTGGTTTAGGAAACCTGAAATAATTATGATGGGCACAACTTTAGGTTCTTCTGAAACGATTCATGCTGAAGCTTACTCTTTATTAAATGAGCAGTTAGGATTAGATAACTTTGCTGAATTTATGGAAGATGAAGCTACGATGGCAAAAATAGAATCTTTAATGGATGTTAGGGACGGACATAATGGTGAACCTAACTGGCATGATAGAGCTAAATCACTAGCTATATTCTCAGCATTTACAGAAGGTGTAAATTTATTTAGTTCTTTTGCAGTTTTATTATCGTTTAAGATGAGAAATAAACTCAAAGGAGTAGGACAGATAGTAGAGTGGTCTGTAAGAGACGAAAGTCTTCACTCTGAAGCAGGATGTTGGTTATTTAGAACCCTTATGAAAGAACATCCAGAATTTAAGACTCCAGAACTTATAACTGATATAAATGAAGCAGCAGCAACTGCATTACAGTTAGAGTTTGATTTTATCGATAAGATATTTGAAATGGGTGATCTTGAAAACTTAACTAAAGACGAATTAAAAAACTTTATTCGTCATAGAGTAAATACTAAAATGGCAGATTTAGGATTAAGTCCTATAATTCCTGCAGAAGAAATCGATAAAGGAGCATTAAAGACTATGAAATGGTTTGATGCTGTTATCGCTGGAAAACAACAAACAGATTTCTTTGCTAGCAGAGTAACAAACTATAGTAAAGGACATTTAGATTGGTCAAACGCATTTTAATATAAAGGTTATGAGTATAATAATGGACACCAGTAACTGGGAAGCTGGTAAAGATTACCCAGAATGGATGAATGAAGTTTCGATAGCTACTATATCTAAAGGATATTTGCTACCGGATGAAACTCCAAAATTAGCATATAGAAGAGTTGCTAACAGAATTGCAGACAGATTAGATCGACCTGATTTAGCGAATAAGTTTTTTCGTTATATGTGGAAAGGTTGGTTGAACTTAGCCTCACCTGTGTTGTCGAATACAGGAACCGATAGAGGATTACCCATCTCTTGTTTTGGTATAGATACACCAGACTCAATTAGAGGAATCGGCCTTACTAACGCAGAGTTAATGAGGCTGACTTCTCTCGGTGGAGGAGTTGGTATTGGGTTATCTAAAGTTAGAGGTAGAGGTAATAAAATAGGTAAAGATGATATGGGTCAGTCAGAAGGTATAGTACCTTGGGCTAAGATATACGACTCAACTATTATTGCTACTAATCAAGGTGCAGTTAGAAGAGGTGCAGCATCAGTAAATCTAGATATTAACCATCCAGATATTCATGAATTCTTAGAAATTAGACGTCCTAAAGGAGACCCTAATAGACAGTGTCTAAACCTACATCAATGTGTTGTGGTGGATGATAGCTTTATGCAAAAACTAGAGCATAGAGACGCTGAGGCAATGGAATTATGGGTTAAAATACTTAAATCTAGAGTAGAGACAGGAGAACCTTATATTATGTATAAGGATACAGTTAATAATGCTAATCCACCTGCATACAAAAAGAATAACTTGGATGTTAGTATGACTAATATCTGTTCAGAAATCACTTTACATACAGATGAGGAGCATTCTTTCATTTGCTGTTTGTCATCTGTCAACCTTACTAAATGGCATGAATGGAAAAACACGGACCTAGTAGAAACCGCAATATATTTTTTAGATGGAGTATTAGAAGAGTTCTTAGCAAAAACTTCTGGAAGGGAATCACTCGTAAGAGCTCACCGTTCCGCTAAAAAAGGTAGAGCAATCGGTTTAGGTGTGTTAGGATGGCATACATTCTTACAGAATGAAAGATTACCATTTGCTTCTATTGCAGCTACTTCATTAACTCATCAAATATTTTCAGATATAAGAACTAAGGCTGAAGCAGCATCAAGGCAACTTGCTGACGAGTATGGAGAGCCTGTTTGGTGTAGAGGGACTGGAATGAGAAACAGTCACCTACTAGCAATTGCCCCTACAGTATCAAATAGTACTATATCTGGAGGAGTTTCAGCAGGTATTGAACCAGTACCAGCTAATGTTTATACATTTAATTCAGCAAAAGGTACATTTATTAGAAAAAACCCTGCATTAGTTACTTACTTAGAAGAAAAAGGAGCAAATACCGAAGAAGTTTGGGACCAGATAATGAAAGATAGAGGTTCTATAGCTAATTTACCAGAAGATGTAATGCCAGCTGAAGATAAACCTATATTTTTAACATTTGCTGAAATTAACCAACTAAAGTTAGTAGAACAAGCAGCAGCGAGGCAGAAATATATAGATCAAACACAGTCACTTAATTTAGCTTTTGATCCAACAGATAGTCCTAAGTTTATTAATGAAGTTCATCAAACAGCTTGGAGATTAGGAGTAAAAACACTATATTATTTAAGAACAGACTCAGTAATCAACGGAGATATAGGTAGTAGAACAGATACTGATTGTTTAAGTTGTGATGGATAACTATTTATAAGTATGGCAAAAGTAATTAGACTTAATACTACATCGTTAGGTGGTGATATAGAGTTTGTAGATGTATACCATACTTCTATAACTGGTAGTAATCTTATATCTGCTAGTGTCTCCGCATCACTTTTAACTGGATCGGGTATAACATTTGCAGTAGATGACGATGTAAACACATTCTGGGCTTATGTATCAGGAGGAGTTTGTAATGAAACTACTTCCAGTGTTACCGCAAGTGCTTATTCACCTAATACAAGATACTTTACTTTTTATACTTCAGGAAGTGACGAAGGAGGTAGCATTGAAATGACATACCCCACGGTAGTAGCAGCTACCACATCTTCATTTACCGCTTCAGTGAACTTTGTTGATTATGCATATGCTTCAATACAAGCAAACGAACCTACCTACCCTACTGATCAATTTCAAGGTTGGTATTATTCTAACGATAGAAGTAATGCTTTTTCAACTTCTCCCACATTAACCTTAACTAACACAACATTTACCGGATCTGACGTAATTTATGCGTATTTTAAAGATGAATAGTTGTCTATCTCAGTATTTTTTCGTATATTAATATAAAATAAGATATATGTCAAAAATAAGTGCGAAAGCAAGATATGTTCAGTTAAAGGAGTGGCTCCCTACGTTAAAAAGCTACAGAGATAAATACATGAAAAAAGACGACCCTAGAAAGAGTAAGAAGTTTTCTAAATCAGATCACTATAACAAAGTAAACAAACATTATGGTAGCAAAAAAAATTATTAAATTTTATGCAACATGGTGCGGACCATGTAAAGTTTATGGCAAAACTTGGGATAAAGTAATGCCTGATTATCAAGATCAAGTTGAGGTTATAAATATTGATATTGATAAAGATATTAGTGGATTTGCTGCTAAGTACAAAGTAGAATCAGTACCTACTACTGTATTAATTAGAGAAGACGGCTCTGAAATTAAAAAAGCCGGAAGATTAGGAAAAAACGAATTAGTTGAATTAATTTTATCATAAATGTTACGAAACCCAGACAGTATTCCGTCATCGGATACAATTATACAAGACCCAGTTATGGAACCATTCTTTATTACTCGATCTCAAACAGGAGGTTATACTGTATATGAAAGAGTAGTAAAAGGAGACAACAATACAGAGTATATTAAGACTCTAGGATATCCTTCTAACTTTGGTAATGCACTAAGATCAGTTGCAAGAGAAATATTAAATGAAGAAGGTAAAACTTACGATTTAAAAAGTTATGTAGATCGTTGGGAATCTGTAAAAGAATCCTTAACTTCTATTTTAGAATAGCGTTTGCCTATACGCTTTATAATACCTGGCAAATATTAAATTTTATAAAATGGCAAAAAATGTTGTAATTAGTCTTTCAGGAGGGATGGACTCCTCAACTTTACTACTCAGATGTTTATCAGAGTATGACAATGTTACTGCAATATCTTTTGATTACGGTCAAAAGCATAGAGTAGAACTAGAAAGAGCTCAATCATTAGTTGATTATTTAAACGCTAATGGTCAGAGTATTAAGTATCAAGTTATTAAACTTGACGGACTCGTTAATTTACTAAACTCAGCATTAGTAACAGGAGGAGATGATGTACCGGAAGGTCATTATGAAGAAGATAACATGAAAGCTACAGTAGTACCTAATAGAAACAAGATATTTGCTTCTTTAGTACAAGCAGTTGCTCTATCAGAAGCTAATTCTAATGGAAACGATACAGATATCGCATTAGGTATTCATGCTGGTGATCATGCAATCTATCCTGACTGCAGACAAGAGTTTAGAGATGCTGACGATGCTGCCTTTAGAATAGGTAACTGGGAAGCAGAAAAAGTAGGATATTTTACTCCTTACTTAGATACAGATAAACTTGGAATCTTAAAAGATGGACAGAAATTGGTTGAAGAGCTCGGAGTTACTTTTAATGATGTATACAAACGTACTAATACATCTTATAAGCCCTATCCTAGCGGTAATAGTGACTATAAATCAGCATCATCTGTTGAAAGGATTGAAGCATTCATCAACTTGGGTGTGGATGACCCTGTACAATATGAGGATGAAACTGGAGAGGTTGAATATGATGTTGCGAAAGCACATGTAGAAAAATTATTAGCTCAATATGCGTAAATTATTTTTACTTTTACTAACTACTATATCTTTACAGTCCCAGGATTTCAAAGATATGGATAACTTACCTAAGGATGTTATAGGTAAATGGCAAAGTTTTGATAATGAATTTGTTAACATCGGTAATGATGGTTCATTTATTAGAATTGACAATAAAAAGGTCATGGCTAAAGGTATATTAAGAGAAGATGGTGGTAAACTATACATTAAAAGGACAGATATAGATGATGAATATGTTCTGAGTTACTATGAAAGAAATGATGTATTAGTTATTACTAAACCTAACTCTGTATCGGCTTGGCTTTTTTATAGAATAGGATATTAAGGATTGCGGGGTGGAGCAGCAGGTAGCTCGCCGGGCTCATAACCCGGAGGTCATAGGTTCGAGTCCTATCCCCGCCACTACGTTTATTAAATACGTAATTATGAATAAATCAATTTTTATTTTAATGCTTTCATTAGCGGTAGCTAGTGTAAGTTGTGAGAAATCAGACTGGTTCTCACCTGAAGATGTAGAAAACATCAAAATTTCATATCAAAATCAAATCAACGCTTTGACTATTGAGAAGAATACTTTGACTGAAACTACTACATCTTTAACAACGCAGATTGACGATTTAAACGCTACAATTACTGCATTGGGAGTAACTTCTGATGAACAAGTAGCCGAAATCGCCACTCTTACTACTTCAGTAAGTACTCTGAATGATCAGATTACTGACCTGGATGCAGAGATAGTGACTCTTAACGCTACAATTACAGCGAATGGGAGTTCTACTACGGACTTGAATTCACAGATTACTACATTAACTACTCAGGTAGCTAGCCTTACGGCAGATGCAGTTACTTTACAGGCATCAATCGATGCTGCAGAAGCTGATGTATTAGTTTTACAGCAATTCAAAGATTTAAGACATAAAGTAGATGCAATGGTTGCAGCAACAATTTCAGATGCTAATCTGAATACTGCTATAGACTCTGTTTCTATTGGGTTAACTTCTACAAGTTTAACTCCAGCGACTCTTAAAGGATTAATTACAGCAGAATCTAATTGGGTTTTTAACAACGCAGTTAAATCTGGTACTGTATCAATGACTACAGCAGCAAGTTCTTTTTATGATACTTCAACTGATACTAACGTTGTAAACTTTAGAACACTAGTAACAGAAATGACAGCAGCATGGAATGCAGCTAAAGAGTCACAGTTTATTTTATGGTGGATCGAATTTATCAAAGAGTTCGAAAATCTATAATCTATAGCTATAGGTAGTAGGAGCCGCCTTTGTGCGGCTTTTCCTATTTATTTAAAAGAAGTTATGAAAATATTAATAGAAGCAATCCCTAGAAGCGGTTCAACAGTACTATTAAAAGCTATAGGTAAAATATACAATTTTAGAGCTATTACTGAACCTTGGTTAAAAGCTACTTACCACGATAGACAATCTAAAGATTTTTTGCAAGAAAGAAATGTAAAAAATGTAGTAATTAAGACTATGGCTTCACAAGTACCTTCTGACGGAAAATATGAAGATAGATTAGATATTCATACTAGATTTGCAAAACAATTCGATATAGTTATATGTCTAGGAAGAAAGAATAAAAGAAAGCAGGTAGAAAGTTTTGTACATGCAATTAAAAATAACACAGGACCTAAAGAATGGCATGGTAAATACACCTTTAATGATAATATATCAGAAGAAGATTATATTGAATACGGTAATCAATACGATAGTCATATGTCTGATTTAAAATTATTAGCTAAAAATTTAAATAAGGAAATAATTTGGTATGAAGATTTATTTTCTGGTGATGTTGAAAGAGTTAATAAATGTTTAAAATCTCTACCCAACAATATATCATATGAAAATTTAAAAGAATATATTAATCCTGAATTTAAATATAGAGTATCTGATAAGATTTTTATTTAATGCATAAATCACAATATATCTGTACTATTCCTTTTAAGTACTCTGAAGTATTCAAAGATAGGCATTATTTATGCTGTCCTGGATGGTTAAATGAAAGTGTGTACGAAACTGGAAATATGAAAAAAGATTTTCATAGTGAAAAAGCTGAAAAAATAAGAGATAGTATATTAGATGGTACATACAAATACTGTGATGATCAACAATGTCCTCATTTATCATTAATTGAACAAGGTAAAAGTATAGATAATAGGTTAATACCTAAATCAACTGCAAACATAGAAGCAGTTATTAATAATACAAAACTTAAAAATGTAAATTTATGCTTCGATGAAAGCTGTAACTATAAATGCCCATCCTGTAGATTAGACTTTATAAATTTTAAAGGAAAAGAAGTTCAAACAGTAGAGGAAAAATTACTACAAGTAGAAACTGAGCTAGCATCAGATATAGAAAAAATTACTTTAACAGGAGGAGGCGATCCATTCTTTTCCAACAGCTTCAGAAAATTCCTATTAAGATTTGAACCAAAAAAGTTTCCAAAGTTAAAAAATATTCATATATTAACTAATGGAAGTCTGTGGACTGAGTCTTTATGGAATAAATTACACAAAATACATTCGTATGTTAAAACTTGTGAAATATCAATAGATGCAGCAACTGCAGATACATACGAAAATAAAGTTAGGTTAGGTGGGAAGTGGGATAAGTTAATTAATAACTTAAAATTTATTACTTCTATAAATACTATTAAACAGTTTACCTTTTCTTTCGTTACGCAAGATACTAATTTTAGAGAAATGGATATGTTTTGTCAGTTATTTAACAGTTCACATAATTTGAAAGATAAAAGGTACTCTATATTTTTTAATCACTTAACTAACTGGGGTACATTTAGTGAAAAAGAGTACAACACTAAGGATATAAGCAGAATAGAACACCCAGACCATGAAGAATTTTTAGAAATGCTTAAGATTATATCTAACCAACCTAACGTAATACATAATTTTAATCATTTAGTTGAACATAAAAAAAGTTTTATATGATATATTGGTTTACAGGTCAGCCGATGGCTGGAAAAACAACACTTGCAGGTATGTTACATCAAGAACTTCCTCATACATACCTTATAGATGGAGATGATATGAGAGATCTTTTTTCTAATAAAGATTATTCTATAAAAGGAAGAGTTGAAAATGTAAGTACAGCTCAACATATAGCCCATTACCTGCATAACAAAGGAGAAGATGTAATAGTTGCATTAGTGTCACCGTACATTGATCAAAGAGAAGATTTTAAACAACTTATAGGAGAAGATTTTAAAGAAATATACGTCTATACAACAGAAAAGAGAGAAAGAGATCATTTTGCTGCAATAGCTTACATGCCTCCTGATCACAATTACATTTCTATCAATACAACATTTGACTCGCCAGAAGAGTCGTTTAAAAAATTACTAAATGAAATATAGTTTATTTATAGGTAGATGGCAACCTTGGCATGATGGTCATCAATGGTTAATCGATCAAAGATTAAAAGAAGGTAAAAACGTCTGTATAGCAATACGTGATGTAGAACCTAATGAAAATCAACCTTGGACTGCGGAAGAAATAAAATATAACTTAAAAACCAGATTCTTTAAAGAAATAACTGATGGTAAAATCAAAGTAGTAATTATACCTGATATCGAATCAGTAAATTATGGAAGAGGTGTAGGTTATGAGATAATAGAACATGTACCGCCAACAGACGTAAAAGAAATATCTGCAACTAAAATAAGAGAGCAGATGAGAAAAGATGGTGAGCTCTAATGAGACTTGTTTGGACATATAGTAAGGATTGGAAAAAAGGTGAAAATATATCACTATACACACATGAGTATATTCAATTTTTATTTAAACAATCAATTTTATCAGCACCTAACAGTTACCATAAGATTATTTGCACGGAAGAAGAAAATGTAAATATATTTAAAGGTATAGTTGACGAAGTAATTATTTTACCAAAAAGACCTTTTGTATTTTTAGCTGATTTAAAATTTTATGTAGCAGATATACTAAATGGTGAATTTTTAATTACTGATGGAGATATTATTTTTAATAGAACTGTTCCAATTCCAAAAAATACAGATTTAGCTTTTGAGGTAATGATTAATAACGTTGGACCTTTAGTTAATAGTTGGAAAAAAATTCTCCTTGAAAATGAAATAGAAAAAAAAATTCCATTATGGAATATTCCTAATAAATCTGCAGTAAATTTAGGCTTAATGTATTTCAATAATGATCTAATCAAAAATAAATTAACAGACCAGTATAAAAAGACACAAAATTTTTTTACAGAATATATTGAACCTAAATATAAGTTTAATAAAAAAGATAAACAATTCTCCGCTTGTGGAGCTCAAATGTTAGTAAAACAATTTTTACTTAAAGAAAAAATAAACCCATTTTACTTCAATAAAGATAATCAGAACAATTGTAACTATACTCACTATTCTTCAACAACTAAAAATCAACTTATGAAGGAGTATAGAGCATTAATTTAATATATTTATTTAAAAAAGATGAAAACAACTCTCAAATGGGATGCTGATTACTGTAATGAAGTAGTTAAAGTTTTTTTTAAAGACTTCGAACAAGTAAACTCTTCTATTAGTACTCATAAAAGATCTAGTATTTTTAAAAGTCAACAAAAAGATTTTTTTACTTGGATGATATACAAAAAATGTGACGATTTAGTTAAAGATAAGTTAGGAGAAGGGTACTGTGTAAATAACTGGGTCTTCGGACTTAGGTACGACGTAGGAGATTATATGATTGAGCATGTAGATGGGGAAGCAGCAGGTGATAGAGTATTAAGTGGTGGTATAGAACTTAGCGATCCTTCAGATTACGATGGAGGAATATATCATTTACATGGTAAACCTGCAAGAGCAACAAGAGGAGAAATTTTTATACATACTTTAAAAGATAAACATCACGTATCTGAAGTTACAAGAGGTACAAGATATAGTATTCATTTTACTATAGGAAAAGTAAAGTACAATTTATAAATTAGTTATGGTTAGTTATAAGAGACATATTTTAAAGACTATTACCTGGAGAGTTATCGGTACATTAGACACAATGATTATTTCATGGGCTGTAACTGGTTCATGGCAATGGGGATTAGCTATAGGAGGTATAGAAGTGTTTACTAAAATGATTTTATACTATATTCATGAAAGAGCTTGGTATAAATTTAGTAAATTCGGAGTAAAGAAAAAATGATTAGATTAGGAATATCAGCATTTTATCACGATTCTGCTGCTTGTATAACACAAGGTAATATGGTGTTGGCTGCTGCTGAAGAAGAAAGATTTACTGGAATAAAGCATGATAGTAGTTTTCCTATCAATGCAATAAAATGGGCGTTAAGAGCAACAGCAAAACAAATTAATGATATTCAAGAAGTACATTGGTATGAAAATCCAAAAATTAAAAACGATAGAGTCAATACTATCTTCAATAAAAGGCCGTTTAGAACTTTTTTTCTTCGACAGAGGTATAATAAGAACAGAAAAATTAACTCTCCGGAAACTATTCTCAAAAATATGGGGTACACCGGAAAAATCATTTACCACGATCACCATTACAGTCATGCTGCTTTCAGCTATTATACTAGTCCATATAGGGATGCAGCAATACTTACAGTAGACGGTGTAGGAGAGTGGGAAACGACTACAATATCCTTTGGTTCTGGTAAATCTATAAGAAAAATAGAATCAGTTAACTTTCCTCATTCATTAGGAATGTTATATAGTACTATTACTGCTTTTTTAGGATTTAAACCTAATGAAGGTGAATATAAAGTTATGGGGTTAGCACCGTATGGTAACCCAGAAAAATATTTAAAAAAATTAGAGCAAGTTCTTAATAAGAATGAATCTAAATTATATTTATATCAAAAGTACTTTACCTGGGAATACGATGATCGGGTAATGTTTAATAAAAAATTATGTCGTCTATTAGAATTACCTCCAAGACTGCCGGAAGATACCTTAACTCAGGATCACAAAGATCTAGCAGCAGCACTTCAGAAATTATACGAAAATCAATTTCTATTATTAGTAAAAAAAGCAAAAGAGCTTACAGGATCCTCAAATATTTGTATTGGAGGTGGATGCGCTTACAATGGCGTTGGCAATACGTTAGCATATAAATACTTTAAATCAGTACATATACCTTTTGCTCCTTCAGACGCTGGTTCTGCTATAGGTGCATGTCTTGATGGACACTCTAAACCTTCACCTTACCTTGGCCCTGGTTTTACTAACCAGCAAATTAAGAAAGTAATACACAACTATAAGGATAAAATATGGGCGTTCAAACTTACAGACGAAAAGCTAATAAATAAAACTGCTAAACTTATTGCAGCTCAGAATATAGTAGCATGGTTGCAAGGCCGTATGGAATTCGGAGCAAGAGCATTAGGAAATAGGAGTATACTAGCATCTCCTAAGGATCCTAAGATGAGAGAAAAGTTAAATTATGTAATTAAGAAAAGAGAAGGTTTTAGACCTTTCGCTCCATCGGTTATATACGAACAAGCTAACATGTTTTTTAACATAAAAGAACCTGTTCCGTATATGAACCAGGTAGTTAAAGCTAAAGTTAATTTTTTACCTGCAGCAACACATATAGACGGGACTTGTAGAGTGCAGACTGTAACAAAAAAACAAAATACCTTGTATTATAATCTATTATCGGAAGTAGGTAAATTAACTAAGATACCAGTTGTGTTAAATACATCATTTAACCTTAAGGATCAAACGATTACTATATCTCCTGAACAAGCTATACAGAGATATTTAGATTCCGATATCGATTATTTAGTACTTAACAATTATTTAATAAAAAAACTATGATTAAAAAACTTAGAGAGAAAATAAAAAAATGGCAAAAAGAAAAAGAATTTAATAAAAAAATTAAGGAACTTAAAAAAAGAGATCCGTTTACTTATAAGAATTTCTAGTACTATTTATTGTATATAGACTATTGCTATGGCAGATTTTACCAATAATCAGATAAGACATACCTATCAGAGAGTTCTTCAACATGATAGTAGTGGAGTTGTACAAGACGGTACAGGTTCCGCTGATTTAGGAAACGTTCACATTAGTGGTTCATTATACCATACTGGTAGTATGAACGTAAGCAGTGACGTTACTGTTGGAGGTAATGGAATTATTCCAAATATTACTGGAAGTACTACTATTGCAGGTACAGCAACTGCCCATGAAGGATTAGTTGGAGCATTTTTTGCGAATCCTCAAACTTTAGTAAAAAATATTAGTTTTCCTGCTAGTCATAATGGTAGGATGTACGGACCAATAACAGTTGGAGCAGGATACGAATTAACTGTTGGTTCAAACTCGAATTTAGAAATTATAGACACAATTTAAGATGAGCAAATTAAAAGTAACAAACATAGAACCTCAATCAGGTAGTATAGTACACCTTACCGGTTCTTTAGTATTAACAGACACACTTGTAGCAAGAGAGTTGAGAACCGAACTCACTCAATCTGTTACTCTCTTTCAATCAGGTAGTACCCAATTTGGAGATACTATTGGTGACAATCACGATTTTACAGGAAATGTAAATATTACTGGTAGTTTAAAACATACAGGAAGTTTTAACCACTGGGGTGACACGTCTCAGGTAGGTAAAATTGAAGCCTACGGAGGAGAAAGTAAAATAAGATTTCACTACGACAACACTGGTTCATTACCAAATGCTACTACATGGCATGGTATGTTTGCACACGTACACTCTGAAGGATCAGCATACTTCGCCCATGAAAGCTATGGTTGGATAAGATTAGCGAATTGGGACTTTTCTCCTAATTCAGTAAGCGCATCAGTTGCTTCATTAAGCTCATCACTTCAACCTGAAATAGCAGCACTAACAGGATCATTTAGTTCATCTTTAAGTACTAGACTTACAACAGCAGAATCAGAATTAGGTAATACATTAATTAGTGGAGCAGCTCAAATAGCTTCTGAAATTTCTGGTTCATCTACATCATTAAGTTCTTCTCTTGCAAGTAGAATAGCATCAAATGAATCTTTTAGCTCATCACTAGATTCTACTTATGCTACAGATGCTCAACTAGCCACAGCTGTATCGTCATTAAATGCAGCATCTAGTTCATATGCATTATCAGCAATAACAGCAACAACTGGAAGTAACACCTTTACTGATAATCAAATTATATCAGGTACTTTAGATTCAAATGCAGCTTCTAATAAATTAAGATTTCTTTATAGTGACTTTACTGACTTACCTTCTGCTACTCAATATCATGGAATGTTTGCACATGTACATGCTACAGGGTCAGCTTATTTTGCTCATGCAGGAAATTGGGTTAAGTTAGCTAATTCATCATCTTTTGCAACTGACATTGCATCACTTACTGCTGTAACTAGTTCATATGTTACAAACGTTAATACTGCTTCATTTGCATCAACAGGGAGTAACACATTTACAGGTAATCAAATAGTAAGCGCATCAATACTATTAACTTTACAACAAGTTACCGGTTCAGCTCCAGCAACACCTGCTACAGGATCATTAATAGTATCAGGAAGTCCAGTACAATTATACATTTATAACGGATCAGGATCTGGTTGGAATAGAGTATAATAAAATTTTTAAAAAAAATTAGGGAGATAGTTGTTTATTATCTCCTTTTTTTTTATATTTATATTAAATGACTATAGTGTCGTAACACAACTATAAAAACACTAAAAATGGTAGAATTAAAAGAAGTCGAGAAAGATCTCTATGATGTGGAGTCTCGCAGAATGACGGAAGAGCAATACTTAGTAAACCGTATACATCAAAACAAACTTACACCCTCAAAACCATTAAACTATCCAGATGCTAGAAAGCATCAAATAGTTTCTTTCATTAAATCAGGTATCAGAATTTTAGGATACTGTTTTATACCATTTAATTTGGTAGTCTCAGCTATTCTTCTTATCTTATCAGAAATAGTAGGTATAATCGAAGAACTAGTATAATGGGAAAATACACATCAACTAAGGTATTTGACGGATTCTCTACAGTATTTCGTCAATGGAAAGCAGAAACTACTCATTGTAGATTTTTACATGGGTATGGTATATCTTTTAAACTATGGTTTGAAGGAGAATTAGATGAAAGAAATTGGGTTTGGGACTTTGGAGGAATGAAAAGAGCAAAAGGTAAAATTGACGGTATGACTCCTAAAGCATGGATGGATTATATGTTTGATCATACTTTTATAGTAGCTGAAGATGATCCTTTCCTAGAATCTTTCAAAAAGATGGATGATGCAGGAGTAGCTCAAGTAAGAGTAGTACCTGCAACAGGTGCAGAAAGATTTGCTCAATTCGTTTATGACAAGTTAAATCCTTTTATAGAGGAAGAAACTGAAGGTAGAGTAAAGGTAATTAAGGTAGAATTTAGAGAACACGGTAAAAATAGCGCAATATATGAGCCTAGGTAGAGTAGAAGATTACGATAAAAATTTACCTATTGTAGAAATCTATACTGCTGTTCAATCTGAGGGATCAAGAGCAGGATACCCTACCGTGGTAATTAGAACTACAGGATGTACTCATAGATGCTATTTCGGTGAAGGAGGTTGGTGTGATAGTTGGTATACTTCTATACATCCTGAAAAAGGTAAATATACTTTTAACGATATTATTAAAGCATACGATGATAATCCTCATATATCAGAAATGATGTTAACAGGAGGAAGTCCTACTATGCATAAAAAACTAGTAAACGAACTAACACATCTAGCAAATGAAAGGAATATCTTCATTACTATGGAGAATGAGGGGAGTCATTTTTTACCTACTGATTACCCTATTAATTTACTTTCAATCAGTCCGAAGTTCAGCAATTCGGTTCCGGTACTCGGTGTTGAGACGCCTGAAGGCAAGATTACGGATGAAAGAATGATCAAACAGCATAATAAGTTTAGACTTAATTATCCTGCAATAAAAGAGAGTATAGCATACCATGGTGATTATCACCTAAAACCTGTTTGGGATGGTAAAGATGAAGGAGCATTAGAGGAGATTATGGACTGTATTGATCAGTTAGATGCTCCTAAAGACAAAGTATGGTTTATGCCAGCTGGAGATACTAGAGAGGCATTACAAAAATCTTATCCTGTTATGTTCGATTGGGTTCGTGATAATGGATACCGTTTAACCTGGAGGCCTCATATTATAGCCTTCGAAGACCAAAGAGAAGTTTAATGAACGTAGCAGTACTAGTAGATATAATAAAAGAAACTGAAGCAAACTGGAGATTTATATTTGAAGATCCTTTAGCAAACCAGATAAATATGGAATCAGGAATGTTAGTACAGTTATGTGCTAAACCTGGTCAACCAGACTCTGTAATAAGAAATTATTCAGTAGCTTCTTGGCAGGACGGTACCCCTAGATTTGAACTTATCATAACTAATTTAGTTGGCGGTAATATGTGTGATTATTTATTTAATCATGCTAAATTAGGTGATGAATTCGTATACAGAGGACCTATGGGAGTATTTACTCTTCCGGACAACCTTATGGAAAGAGATATCTATATGGTTTCTACAGGATCAGGAATAAGCCCTTTCAGATCTATGATTAATGACATTTTTAATAGTAAAAAAGAATTTAAAAATATTAAGTTATTTTTTGGTACTAGAAAAGAAGAAGATATAGTGTATAGAAAAGAATTAGAGTTTATACAGCACTGTCTTCCAGGCTTTGAGTACATACCTACATTAAGTAGAGAAAAAGTGCCAGGCATAGCTGAAGGCTATGTACACAAGCATTATTTAGACCTTATCGACAAGTCAGATCACAAGCCTCTGGTATACTATTGTGGTTGGGATAGAATGATAAGGGAAGGAAGAGATCATCTAGCAGAGAGAGGTTTTGAGATGATGAAAGACATAAGAGTAGAAATATTTGGTTAGTATGAGATTTATACTTATATTAGTTTTATTAACATTCAGCAATAATACTGAAAAAAGAGCTCATAAAACTCTTTTTAAATTTTATGGAGAAGATATAGTTTTACTAAAAACTAAAATCAATGTACCAAACGGTAATTTATACGAAGTTGCAGGAAAAACTGATAAAGTTTATATTGGGTACTCTCCTTCTAAGTTTGATGATTTTGATTATATGGTTTTATTCGATTCTACTAAAAAAGTTAAGCTAGTAAGAGTTCTGGTCTATAGAGAGAACTACGGAGGAGAAATAGGATCAAAAAGATGGTTAAAACAATTTATAGGTATGACTGAACCTAAAAATTACGTAGACGCAATATCAGGAGCTACGATATCAGTCAATAGTATGAAATATAGTATTAATAAATTAATTAAATCGTTATGAGAGTAGGAAGTCAATTTCCATATACAGATGTTAAAGCAATAAATGCTGATGGAGATGAGTTAACAATTAACTTATCTAAACCACAAACACCAACTGTATTATTTTGGTACCCGAAAGATTTTACTTTCGTGTGTCCAACTGAGATACATGCATTTCAGGCTAAGCTGAAAGATTTTAATGATAGAGGTTACCAAGTATTTGGTGCTTCTTGTGATACTGCAGAGGTACACTTTGCATGGTTAAATACACCTAAAGATAATGGTGGAATAGAAGGAGTAGAGTTTCCTTTACTTTCTGATACCACTAGAAGATTATCTAAAGAACTTAACATACTTGATGATGAATCAGTTACTTATAGAGCTACCTACCTTATAGATGGTAATGGTAGAATCTTTCATCAGTCTGTTAATGATATGCCGTTAGGTCGTAATATAGATGAGTTACTTAGACTTATAGATGCTAAGACTCATAACGACAAACACGGAGAAGTTTGTCCGGCAAATTGGTCGGAAGGAAAAGATGCAATGACCGCAACTAGAACTGGAGTTGCAGAATATTTATCTAAGTAATGGCACAATATAGAACAATTAAAATGCTTAAAAAGCATTTCGAATCAGAAAAAGAAAAAGCATTACTGTCTTTAGAACTTTTAACTGAAGATAAAGCAGGAATAGGAGATCATTCAACTCAAGACTTCTATAAAAATGCAATTGATGCAATATCAACTTTAGCGGAAGCTGAAGATGTTTTAGAAACTATCCAAAGACACTTTCCTGAATGAGATTACCTATAATAAAGCATATTAGCAATTTTATTGAAAAAAACGATCAAGATTATATTGAAGAAACTTTAACGGTTTTTGAAGATCTTATAGATGCTAGAGGCATTAAAGATGAAGAACTTGATGTTATAGGTGAACTAATCTCAAACTTAGAAGGTGCTTTAGAAGTACAGAAACTCATTAATGAGGGAATGACTCAAAAAGAAGCTCTCAATACATTTATGAAACGTGTAAGTTCCATAGGAAAATGAGTTATATAATAGGTAAACCATGTGAAGCAACCTGTGATACAGCATGTGTTGCAGTATGTCCAGTTGACTGTATACATGGACCTATTAACCCTGAAGGCAGGGGGGAAGAAGTACCTGGAATGACTATTGGGGAAAAAGATATGTTATATATTAATCCTGAAGAATGCATTGATTGCGGAGCATGCTTACCTGAATGTCCGGTTGATGCAATATACGATAGTGAGGAAGAGGCGATAGCCGCTGACGGTACTGACGAATACGTAAAAAGAAACTACAAATTTTTTGGGTTAGAATTTAACGGATAAATCTAATCCAGCTATTTATGATAAAGAAATTATATACTTTTATGGTCTCAAATTTAATGGTTAGGACTTATCTAACCAGTTTATTAGTTTTAACATTAGCTTGCACTAAAGCACAGGTTTCTGAAGAACTAAGACAATCAATTACTATAGAAACACCCATCTATACAGTTACATACTCAGAGGTTAAAGAACAACCTATTTCACTTACATACTTATCAACTAACCGACCTAAAAATGTCGATAGAGGTTCAATGAATTTTTATACAGATAAGGATTTTCATACATCAGATAATGCAGACTATTACAGAAATGTATGGGACAAAGGTCATATTGCACCAGCAGCGACCTTTTCAGATAATTTAAAAAATTTAAGAATGACCTTTTCTTATCTCAATTGTGCTCTACAAAATCAGTACCTTAATAGAGGAGAGTGGAGATTATTAGAAGAACAAGAAAGAAAATGGGACGACGAACAAGATTTAATAGTAACTGTAAAAATTGAATTTTCGGATTCTATCTTACCTACAGGAGCTAATATACCAAATAGATTTATTAAGTGTATCGAATTTAAAGAATCGAAAAACACTAGATGTTTCTCTTTTCCTAATGAAAAACCTACTAAAGGTTGGGAAGAGTACGAAATAGAACACGATCAAGGTTGATCGATGAAGTAGGTTATATTAATGTTTAATTTTAAATCAATTTAATGAGAAATCTCGTTACCGTACTGCTGATGTTATTAGCGGTAAGTGCTTTTGCACAAGAATCGAGTACAGACTCCAAGACAATTCTAGATGTTAACTTGGAAGAAGTAGTAGTGTCCTCAAGAGTAATTGATGTCGCCAAAGAAAGGGAGACACCAATCGCTGTTAGTACTATTGCTGGAAGTGATGTACTCTTGAAGACAGGGAATTTGGAATTCCCAGAAGTCATGAACAAGACACCCGGTGTATACGCTACAAAACAAGGAGGAGGATATGGTGATAGCCGTATTTCTTTAAGAGGATTTGATCAACGTAATACATCTTTTCTTATCAACGGTCAACCGGTCAATGATATGGAAAATGGTTGGGTTTATTGGAGTAACTGGCAAGGATTAACTGACGTTACTTCTGGAATCCAGATCCAACGTGGACTAGGTGCCACTTCATTAGCAGTTCCCTCAGTAGGTGGAACTGTTTCTATTTTCACTAAAAGTGCTGAAAAAGCTCAAGGTGGATCCTTAACTCAGATGGTAGGAAATGATGGCTATATTAAAACTACTGCAGTATATAATACTGGAGTAAATGATAAAGGCTGGTCATCTTCTTATTTATTAACTAAATGGTCAGGAAATGGATACATTTATAATACATCGGGAGCAGGCTGGACTTATTTTGCAGCCGTAGGATATACACCAGAGGGTTCAGCGCATAGTCTGAACCTTTCTGTTTTAGGAGCCGGTCAATGGCACCACCAAAGAGATGTTTGGGTATCAATTAGAGATTACCAAAACTTTGGAGAAGACGGAATCGACAGAAGATGGAACACTAACGGTGGAACATTAAATGGTGAAGAGTACAACTTACGTAGAAACTTCTACAACAAGCCTTTAGCTACTCTTAACTGGGATTGGGATATATCTGATAATGTACAATTAAACACTTCTTTATACGGTTCTGCCGGTAGAGGTGGAGGTACAGGTCCAAGAGGTAGAAGCTACTACGAAGGATCTATCGATATGTTACCATACAGAAAAGATTTAACTGAGCATTACCTAGAAAATGGTAGAGGAACAAGAGATGCAAACGGCTTCATTAACTATGATGCAGTAGTAACTCATAACTCACAATACCCTGTAGGATCTAATAACGATAGCGACTATGCTCGTAATGTATTAATGAGAAGAGCTTCTATGAACTCCCATAACTGGGTTGGAGCTATTTCTAAATTAAACATTCAGAAAGGTAAAATGAGATACTCATTAGGAGTAGATCTAAGGAACTATACTGGATACCATTACAGAGCCGTCAATGACTTATTAGGTTTAGGACAGTATGCTTCTACAGGTAATGATAACTTAGGAACTCAACTATATAGTATGGATGATGCAATTGTTGCAAAACCATTCAGAGGTACTAATATAGGTGATGACGAAGCAAAAATTGATTATTTTAACATTGGTTTTGTAAAATGGGCTGGTGTTAATGGTTTAGTAGAATATGCTGGAGATAAAATTACAGCAGTTTTACAAGCAGGTGCTTCAAACCAACAGTTTCAAAGAGAAGATAGATTTAACAATACAGACAATCCACTTTCAGATAAAGCTAACTTAGGTGGTGGCTACCTAAAAGGGGGTATAAACTATAACTTTAGTAGTAAGTCTAACATTTTTGTTAACGCTGGATATATTGATCGTCAGCCTTTATTTGATGCTGTATTTCCTAACTATGGAAACGATATAAACCCGGACTTACAGAATGAAAGAATCGAATCTTTAGAGATTGGTTACGGATATATTGGTAAAAAGTTAAAATTCAATATTAATGCGTATAATACCAACTGGGGTAACAGATTTGTTTCTAGAAGTTTATCTAATCAGCAAGGAGTTGATGGATTTGCTCAATTTAGAAATATTGATGTAACTCATAAAGGTATTGAAGCAGAAGGTACTTATAGAATAGGTTCAACTAAACTAAGAGGTATGTTATCTATTGGTGATTGGACTTATACTAAAGACTTCGAGGCAGAATTATTCGATGAAAACCAGCAATCAATTGGTACTGGTAAACTTTACACAAAAGGTGCTAAAGTAGGAGATGCTGCTCAATTTGTTGCCGTTTTAGGATTAGATCAATCTTTAGGTAACAATATAAAATTTGATATTGATTATAGATTCGTAGATGGATTATATGCTGATTATTCTATTACAGATTCAGCATTTACTAACCCTGATAATGATGGTGCGTTAAAACTACCTTCTTACGGTTTAGTTGACTTAGGGGCTACTTTTTATGCTGCTAATGGATGGTCATTAAGAGCGAATGTAAATAACTTATTAGACACAACATATATAGCTGAGTCTAATAGTAATATTCATGCAGAACCAGGTAATGTTACTTGGAATGGTATTGATGTTAGAAACTCAGTATGGTTTGGATTTGGCCGTACTTGGAATGTTTCGTTGAAATACAAATTTTAATTCAAAAATAAATTAAGGGGAGCTTTTTAGCTCCCTTTTTTTTTCTTATATTTACAATATGAAAGCGTTATATAATATACTAAAGGTTTACCTATTTCCGATTTTATTATTGTTACTTTTATTAGGAGCAGCAACATCATTGTTTGCAAATGATTGGGGAAAGACAGGACACAGAATAGTAGGAGAAATTGCCGAAAGACAACTGACCGAAGAAGTAAAAAAAGTTGTATACGATATACTAGACGGAGAATCGTTAGCATCAGTAAGTACTTGGGCTGATGAGATGAGAAGTAACCCTAATTGGAGACCTTATGATAAATGGCACTACGTAAACCTACCTTTAGACGTAGAATACCCAGATGCTGATGTACCCGAAGAAAATGTAGTGACTATAATCGAAAGATGTGTTGCTATACTTAAATCACCTTCTTCAGATAAAGAAATGAAAAAATTCTATCTTAAGTATTTAGTTCATTTAGTAGGTGATATTCATCAACCAATGCATACAGGTAGATACGAAGATTATGGTGGTTCAAAAATTTACATTACATTTAAAGGTAGAAAAGGATCAGATAATAGAACGAACTTACATGTTCTATGGGATACTAACTTAATAGATGATTTTAAAATGTCGTACACTGAGTGGAGTACTCATTTACAGAATAAATACAGAAGAAAAGAAGTAAAACAGAGTGATGTGTTAGAATGGACTTTCGAATCACACTGGTGGGCTAGAGATATCTACAAGAATACACCAGATGGTTCATATCTATCATACGATTATGTTTACAAATATCAACCGGTATTAGAAAAACGGTTATATTATGCAGGAGTAAGATTAGGTAAATTAATAAATGAAATATTCGAATGAAAAAAGAAACAAAAGAATTACTTTACAAGATATTTGTAGTATTCATCGGAACTGGATGTATGATGGTTGGACCATTTTTCGTTAATTATACGTTAGGTAAAGTACTATCCGTACTAGGTTTAGCACTACTAACAATTCAAACTCAGAAAACAAAATCTTATAATCTATCCTTACTTAATGTAGTAGGTATTTGCGGTTATTTATATAGCATCTTTACTCAATGAGCAAGTTAATTAATTTATTTGGAGGCCCCGGAATAGGAAAGAGTGGAATTGCAGCAGGTTTAACATATGAATTAAAAAGGAAGCATATAAGTTGTAACAACCCTTATGAGTTCCCTAAAACATTAGCTTGGGATAAAAATTATCCTGCTATACAAGACCAGTTATATGTGTTTGCAAACCAACATAGAGGTATAGCACAATCTTACGGCAAGGTAGACTATATTATTATTGACTCTCCTGTACTCTTCTCTACTATCTATCATAGTTATTACACTAAAGGATACCCAGCGGAGAACTATGGACAATCGTTCCATAATATGGTAGTTGATCTTCATAATACTTACGATAATCTCAATATCTTACTTAAGAGATCAAATACAGAAATTAACGAAGCTGAAAGATTTCAAGATCTAAAACAATCTATAGAAATTGATGAATTATGCAAAGCTAAGTTAGAAGAGCATAATTTACCTTACCAAGAAATAGAGGTAGGAGAAGATACAGTAAAGAATATCTTAAAGTTGCTTTTTTAAGATAATTTTACTATATTAGTTATATGACAAATTCAAGATATTTTTTAGCATGGAATTGGGTTGAGGAACAACTTAATACTATAGGAGAACAGATAGAGAGTAAAGAGTTAGAATTCGTTTCTGGTATACCAAGAGGCGGTTTGATACCTGCAGTAATGGCATCTCATTTATTCGGAATAAAATACATTAGTTATTCTTCAGCTAAATTATTACCTAAAGATATAAGAGAGAATACCTTAGTAATAGATGATATTGCAGATACAGGTCATACTTTAGTAGAAGCAAACAAACTGGGCTTCTTAACTGGTACTCTAGCTGTTAGGTCAACTACACAAACAGTACCTACTTTTTCAGGAGAACTAATTAATGATGAAAGATGGTTAGTTTTTCCATGGGAGACTTTAAACAGTGAATCTAAACAAGATTATTTGGTAGATTCAGAATAAGTTCGTATATTATAATAATGAGTCGTAGAACCTCAATAAAAACAATTAATAATGCCAAAGAAGTTTATAGAAGGAACTGAATTAGTTCAAGCCGGTTTTGCTAACGGTATATCAAGTCAACTAGCAAAGAAACAACAAACTGAAGGACCTGAAGCAAGGTTAGATTCAGAAGAAAAACAAGTTATAATAGAAAATGCTGCTAAAGCATATGGAGACTTCTTAACTGCTCTAGGATGTAATTATAAAGAAGATCCTAATTCTGCAGATACTCCATTTAGAGTAGCAAAAGCATACGTTAACGATTTATGGGCAGGAAGATATAGTCCACTAGACCGTATTACAGCATTTCCATCAGACGGTTATGACGGTATAGTTCAAGAGAGTAACATACCTGTAACGTCTATGTGTTCTCATCATCATCAAGCTATTAGAGGTACAGTAAGTATTGCTTATATAGCATCTGAAGATGGTAAGGTAGTAGGACTATCTAAACTTAATAGAATAGTAGAGCAATTCGGTAGAAGAGGTGCAATACAGGAACAGCTTACTGTAGCTATACATAATGCTGTAGATAAGATATGTGAAGGTAATTTAGGAGTAGCAGTTCAAGTAAATGCAACTCATGCATGTGTATCATGTAGAGGAGTAAAGCATGGAGGTGCTTCTATGCAAACGGCTAAATTAACTGGAGCTTTCTTAAACGAAGACTCAGCAAAAGCAGAGTTTTATAAGAATATTGAATTAGCAGAAAAGTGTTAATATAAGTGGGGAGAAGAAGTAAAGAGTTCTACGATGACATTGATGTAGGTAATTTATTTTCTCAATGGCATCCAGATGTTAGAAAATTTACTTTCAATAAGAATAAGGAAAGTATTTTAAAACTAGTTAAAGAAAGTAAAGTAGATACTTTTGATACTTCAAAGTATAGTGAACTTCTTAACCTTGCTAACACAGATTCCTGTGAAGTTATTTTAGAACGAATTTTAAAAGAAAAAGACGTTTCTAATTTTTTAAATATTTTAGAAGAAAGGGATTCTTTGTTTCCTAGAGATATAACTAGAGGTTTTAGTATCAAAGAAATATTTGAACTAGTAAAAAATAATGATTATCATCCTATTTTCTTTTTAGAATTGAAAAAAAAGTACTATATTATAGATGGCAGAACTAGATTTTATTGTTGTCTATTTTTAAATGTGCCCGCAAAAGTAAGAATAATATCTGATTATGAAATACGAAGCTGAAACTAGACCTTGGGGAATGTACCAAGTATTATTAGACTCAGATGCTACCAAAGTTAAGTTAATAACTATAGCTCCTAATTCAAGATTATCTCTTCAGTCTCATAATAAAAGACAAGAACAATGGACATTAGTCAAAGGTACTCTTACTGTAGTATTAGATGATATAGAGTATACATTAGCTGCTACAGGTGAATCAATTAGGATTCCTTGTCAATCAAAACATAGGGCCTGGAATAAAACTGATAAATTAGTTGAGTTTATAGAAGTACAAACTGGACAATATTTTGGTGAAGATGACATTATTAGATACGAAGACGATTACGATAGAGTATGATATACATTTTTGACATCGACGGTACATTAACTCCTTCCAGGAATCTTATTGACCCTAAATTTAAAGAAGATTTCTTAAATTTTTGTAAACACAATAAAGTTTGGCTAGTTACTGGAAGTGATAAAGATAAATCAGTAGAGCAATTAGGTGAAGATGCTTGGTTGGCTGCAGATAGAGTATACCAATGCTGCGGTAACCAACTATGGATTGGCGGTAAAATGATTGAGCAAAATGAATGGTCTGGTGAAGAATACTTAGACACGTTACTGAATATGATGTTAGATAAATCTGAATACCCACACAGGTTTGGTAATCATATAGAAAAGAGAATAGGTTTAGTTAATTTTTCTGTTGTTGGGAGAAATTGTACTCAAGAACAAAGAAATGAATACTATAAGTGGGACCAAATACATCAAGAAAGAAAACAATTTGCTGAGGAAATTTGTGGAAGGTATGGTTGGTTAGATGCATCAATAGGAGGGGAGATAAGTATAGATATACATGAAAGAGGAGCAGATAAAGGACAAATACTAGATGACTTAAATGGAGAAAATTTTACTTTTTTTGGAGATAACTTAGTTCCTGGAGGTAATGATTATGCAGTTAAAGAAGCTACAATTAGAAAAAAACTTAAAGGTAATGAATTTTATCATGTAGAAAGTTGGAAAGATACGAGAGATTTACTATATTCAATAATGACAGAAGGTATAATATAATATTATGAAAGGAAAACAATTATCACTATTCCCAGAAAAAACTGGTAACTGGAGTGAGGCAGATGGAAAAGTAACCATCGACCCAGTCCCATTTGTAGATGAAGTAGAAGAGTTTAACAAAACATTCAACAAAACTAATAATTATGAACCAACCATCCCAGAAGAAAAAGACTGGAGATTTGTCTATGATTTTATCCTTGAAGAGCTCCAAGAATATAAAGAAGCTTGCGAACGGGGCGACATTGTGGAGATTTTGGATGCTTTGTGTGACATTACTTATGTTTCCCTTGGGAACGGTACTATGTTACATGGCCTTAAGGATAAGATATGGCCCGCTTATCAAGAGGTACAGGCGAGTAATCTTAGTAAAGCTTGCGAAACTGAAAAAGAAGCCTTGGAAACTGTCAGGGTACGAAGTAAGGAGCAAGGTGAGGAGTGTTATTTTGAAAAAGTTGCGGAGAGAAGGTATATTGTCTATAGAAAACGAGATAAAAAAGTAATGAAGTCTGTTAACTACTTTAGACCAGATTTAATGAAGTTTTTTAGTGATGATGAAATCATTAAAACTAGACCTTCACAACACATGGGTATATGATTAAATTAGATGACTTTGTAATAGAAATAGACGGTAAAAAATATGTACCGTTAGAAGTAGCACAAACTGCTCAATCTGAAGGTATAGATGTAGCATCAATAGATGATGCAATAAACTTAATTACTAACTCAGTAAATGAAATTAATAAATCAGTAAATGACTCTTTAAACAATGATTAAAATAGCGCACGAAGCTCCTATAGATATATTTGAAGAAGTTCAAAGACTAACTGATTATGATTATGCTTTAGTTCACTTACTAGAGCAAAATCCTAGATATAGAGATACGTTTGAAAGAGCAGTTAAAAAAGGTAGAGAGATTATTCTTGATAACTCTATATTTGAGTTAGAAGAAGCTTTTGAAGCTGATAGATTTGCTCTGTGGGTCGAAAGATTAAAACCTACTTGGTATATAGTTCCGGATGCATTAGAAAATGCTGAAAAGACTATGCAGCAAATGGCTGATTGGTTTAAGAGTTATGGAAATTCTCCTGGTAAAAGCATAGGAGTAGTTCAAGGTAAAACATACCAGGAGATTAAAGACTGTTATAAAGCTATCGATGAATTATCTCCTTGTGATATGATAGCCATATCGTTTGATTATTCGTATTATAGCGATTCTATTCCTCATCCTAACAAGTACGTTAGTTGGATGCTAGGACGTGTTAAGCTACTAGGAGATTTAGAGAGAGACGGTATAATTAATAAGGATAAACCTCATCACTTACTAGGTTGCGGTTTACCTCAAGAGTTTGCTTTTTATAAGCATGCAGATTACAAATGGCTCTACTCATTAGATACTTCTAACCCAGTAGTTCACGGATTAAAAGGTATAGAGTATGATAGAGAAGGACTCTGGTCTAAGGAATCTCAGAAATTACATGAACTTATAGATGTACCAATAGAAGAGATTGATATTGATAAAGTAGTAAATAATATAAAAAAGTTTAGATGGCTAACAAATGGATAGCATTCTTCAGTCAAACAGGTGCTGAAATTGCTGATTTATCAGAAAATTTAGGTAGATGGCCTGATAAAATAGTTACAAATAAAAGATCAAAAGATTTAAGAACTATAGATTCGAGAATAGTAGAAAAAGGTTTTATAGAGTTACCTAATAAACCTACACCTAAAAACTATAAATCTGTTATAGAAAATAAAAGTATTGTTACTCTACATGGTTGGTTGAGAATAATGCCTCCTAGTATATGTAAAAACTATACTATTATTAATGGACATCCTGGATTAATTACTAAGTATCCTGAACTTAAAGGTAAAGATCCACAGATGAGAGCTTATCAAGGAAAATATAAAACAATCGGCTCAGTATTACATAAGGTAGTTAAAGGTGTTGATGAAGGAGAGGTTATATCTGAAGCTCAGTATAGTAACGATTTAAAGTTGGATATTGGTGAAATTTTTCTTATATTAAGAAATATAAGTTTAAGTCTTTGGACTGACTATCTTAAAAAGGTTTTATGATAAAAAGAATTGCTTTAGTAGGTGCTAGTAGTACCGGTAAGACTACTGTATTTGAGTTATTAAAAGGTAAGTTACCTAAGTTTGAGTTTATTAATGAATCTACTCGTAGTGTAGCTAAGTATGGCTTTCCTATTAATGAAGCTGGTACTTCTGAGACTCAACTTGCTATCAGTAGCTTTCATTTAGAGGCTTTACTTAAACCAGGTAATATGATTTTAGATAGATGTTATATTGATTTGCTTGTTTATTCTAACTTTATGGATAAGATAAGTAAAGAATCTCATAGCTACATAGAAGATACTTGGAATAGAGTTAAAAATGAATATACTCATTATATTTACTTTCCTATCGAGTTTGCATCAGTTGATGATGGAGTTCGTAGTGTTAATGAAGATTGGAGAGAAAAAATAGATAAAGAATTTCAACTACTTCTTGAAGGAGTTAGAAAACCCTACCTAACTGTAACAGGGTCACCATTACAGCGTGTTGAACAAATATTAAATTTTATTAAATGAGCGAAGTTAAAAACTACGAAGCAGTAAAAGAGATTGCTTCAAAACATTTAGGAACTGTTGGTGGTGCTGGTTATAAAGATACTTATGCACCTGACTTATTAGTTAAAATACCAAGATCTTTAAATAGAGAAGGTTACGGTTTAACCGGAGATGAATTTGTAGGTGTAGATACTTGGAATGCATACGAAGTATCAGCTATTACTACTAAAGGACAACCAGTAGCTGGTATGTTAAAGATAGTTTGTCCTAGTGATAGTGAGAATCACGTAGAATCTAAGTCTATAAAACTATATTTAAATTCTTTTAATATGACTGAAATAGGAGATAATGCTCCTGATTGTATTTCTGGAATAGAAGCTAGAGTTAAGAGAGATTTAGATGAATTATTAGAAACTAATACTACTGTAAGTTTTTACGCTTCGGAGTTTGAAACTGAACCTCTATCATTCTCAGAAGAATATAAAGACTTAGGTGATATAGCAGATTTAGATAATATAGATTTTACTGCTTTTAAATCTGATGCTACTCAATTAGAAGTTAATGAATTAGAAGGTGCAATAAAATTTAGATCTAATTTACTTAGATCCAATTGTAGAGTAACCAATCAACCAGATTGGGGTGATGTGTTTATTTATATGAAAGGTAAGAAATTACCTACTGCTGAGTCATTAGCTAAATATATAGTTAGTCACAGAACAGTAAGTCACTTTCATGAAGAAATATGTGAGATGATATTTGCTCACCTAACTGAAAGGTTTGAACCTGAGCAGTTAATGGTAAGTTGTTTATATACTCGAAGAGGTGGAATAGACATTAACCCTATCAGAGCTACTCACAGCAGTCTAGTACCAGAATTTTTTACTAACCCAGAATATACTATTCGTAAAACTTTGAGACAGTAATGATTGATAAAGTAGAAGCATACGTTAGAAAAAATTATAAAAATATGTACGGTGATAAACCTCTTATTATTCAAGAGTTCGATTCACACTACACTATTAAGTCTAATAAAGACGAATCACCCCTAATATTAGGTAAAGGAATAACTAATGAGTGAAATAGAAATCCAAGAAGAAAAAGTTCTTATCGCAAACAGAATGCCTCCTGGTGATAACTGGGAGTTAGTAATCGATCAAGGAACTACTATTGAAGGACTTGTAATGGCTCTTACAATGTATATGCGTAAGACTAAATTTAAGGGTTCTTATCAATTAGATCCTCTCGATGGTAAACTTTATGCTATCGAACAACAAGAAGTAGAGGTACCGGAAGAAGAACCTATGAAGTTCGATCTCTATGGAGAATACTAGCTTTTGGAAAACCTGGGCAAGAGCATTAGGTGAAAAGACAGGTGAGGACCGGCGGCGTGCTGATAATGTTGCATGGATAAGAACATTCATAGTTTTACAAGCAGTTATTTGCAATGTCTTTATAGTAATTAACATTATTTTAAGTTGGTTATCCGACTAATTTTTCTTATCTTTATTAAAATAAACGGTTATACATGGCATTCAGAATAGATAGCAAAGTAGAAAAAAAGTATTATACAGTTCAAGACTCTGATACGTTGCAGTTGATGCATAAGCATATTACAGAGTCAGATATAATAGCAGTCGATACTGAGACTTCAGGTCTTAATCCTAGAAAGGATAAAGTAGTAGGTTGGTCTATATCTGGTGATGAAGGTATAGGTTTTTATATACCTACTCTCGTATGGAACTTTGATAAAGGTGAATTAGAACTTCAATCTATAAATGGTACTTCATCTGAGACTATTTCTAAGAATCTGTTAAAAATGCTGAGAGGAAAGAAACTTGTCTTTCATAATGCTTCTTTCGATATTCAGTTTATAAAAAACTATTTTGGTATAGATTTAGTAGATGATGTATGGGTTGATACTGGACTACTAGTTCATACTGTTTACGAAGAGGGTGCTTTTGGATTCGGTAACCCTTTTGGACTAAAGTCCATAGCGATAATGAACCAAGAGGCTCTTGGACTTAACGTCGAAGAAGCTGCTAACCAAGAGCAATTAGAACTAAAACAAAGTATTAAAGATAATGGAGGATCAGTCACAAAAGAAAGCTTTGAAATATACAAAGCTGATCTTGGAATTCTTAGTAAATATGCTTCTGCTGATACTGATCTTACCCTTCGCATTTGTAATCTATATTTGGGTAAACTTAGAGCAGAGGGGTTGGACAAATTTTTCTTCGAAGATGAAGTAATGCCTATTTACCGTGAGGTTACTATTCCTATGGAATCTTATGGAGTAGATCTAGATACAGAGCTTATAGAAAGAATTCACGATGAAATCGTAAAAGATCAAAAAGAAAACAAAGAGATTGTAATGAAGTCTCTTCTAGCTATACCTGAAGTAAAGGAATGGGTAGTAGCTACGTCTATGGATTCATATCCAGTTTCTCATAAAGGTAACTGGGCTCAAAGATTAGTTCAAAGGTATTCATTACCTTTACCTAAATCTGAAAAAACTGGTAAGTATTCTCTTACTGCAAAGTATATTAACGAACTAGAAGATTCAAACGTCAAGGAATTCCTATTAACCGGAGACGATACCCTTATTGAAGACGTTGAAAAAGCTAGAATATCTATGGCTTTATGGAAAGAGTCAAATGATGGAGATTATATTAATATACAGTCTAAAAAGCATTTGGGTGAAATTGTCTTCGGTTACATGGGAATCAAACCTAAGGTATCAGGCGCTAATACTAAATCTGGTAGAGCTAAGTTTGATATGTCTATGGTAGAAGAGCTTGCAAAGGATTATCCTTGGGCAGAGAACTTACGAGTGTATAATAAACTATTAAAAATTAAATCTACTTATGTTGATAGATTTAGAGATAGACAAGAAGATGGTAGATATTATTTTTACTTTAAGCAAAATGGTACTGTTAGTGGTCGTTACGGTAGTGATGCTCAACAACTTCCTAAGCCGTTAGAACCAGGTGAAGATGCTGACGTTATTATGAAGTATGTAAATATTGTACGTGCTTTCTTAGTAGCAGGAAAAGATAGAAAGGTTATTGATTGTGATTACGAATCATTAGAACCTCACTGCTTTGCCTCAGTAACAGGTGATAAGAACTTACAAGAGATATTTGAAAAGAACTGGGACTTCTATTCTACTGTTGCTATTAGAACTGAAGATCTAGAATCTCAAACTGATAGATTTCCTAACGGAGTATCTGCTGATAAATCTTCTCCTGTATTCTTAAAGAAGTTAGATCCTGTAGCTAGAAATAAAGCTAAAGCATACTCATTAGGTATTGCTTATGGAATGGAGGCATATGCTTTGAGTATGGGACTTTATAATGATGCTAGATGGAGAAAGAATGCTAAGAAGGAAATGTTTCAAAGACTGACAGAAGCATCAGGACTTAGTGAAGAAGAGTTTAATACATTAGATGAAACTGATCTTGGTAAGCATGCTACTAAATATGAAATACCTTTCGTAGTTAATGGACGTCCAAATAAATTTGCTACTGAAGCAGCTAAGAAATTAGTTGATGGTTACTTCTCTGGATTTCCTCAACTTAAGGAATGGAGAGAAAGATCCAGAGATGAAGTCAAAGCTAATGGTCAGATTGAAAACCATGTCGGTAGAGTACGTCATTTACCTAAAGTTCAGAAGCTTTATAGTAAGGTTGGTGATAGAATGATGGATTGGAGATTTCGTAAAGAGCTAGAATCTCAGATACCTCCTAAGTATGTTAAGAAAGATGGGGAGATAGTTAAGACTATTTCTCCTAGAGATCAAGTTACTCAAGC